>LDZT01005513.1_pt1 | contig 48638 bp, 49 predicted proteins | sample 615521 | NCBI WGS metagenome assembly LDZT01 (sample SAMN03408292, study PRJNA278302) | terrestrial metagenome | isolation source: oil reservoir sample SB1 | place: USA: Alaska, North Slope, Schrader Bluff formation | collected 2011-09 | reverse complement strand
TCAATGTTTTTGACTGAATACCTTATTTCAATGTTTAATCCAATTTATACCGATTTAAGGGCTATTCCATCTTGGTGAAATCAGGAGAGGGGTATTCATGATCTTCTGGGCCAGTTTTCTGTACGTCTTCGCTAAATCTGAATCTGGCGCCCCTTCGATCACGGTCATGTTCTCGTCTTCACAAGCCTGAATCGTGGGGTCGCGAGGGATTTCGGCGACAACTTCGATGCCCATCTCTTGGGCCGCTCTCTTCACCATCTCGGACTCGTTTGCAACTCCCCGGGCGTTGAGAATTATGCCTTTCAGCTGGGCGTAGCCCCGGCCTTTGAACTGCTCCACCGCTTTGGCGATGTTTCGGGCGGCGAAGAGGGACATCTTCTCCCCTGAGGTCACGATGTAGACCTCTTTTGCGTATCCTCTCCGAAGGGGCATCGCAAATCCGCCGCATACGACATCTCCTAAAACGTCGTAAAAGACGACATCGGGCTTATAGATTTCGTAAGCATTCAAAGCCTCCAACTTCTCAAAAGAGGCTATTATACCCCTGCCGGCACATCCTACCCCCGGAGTTGGGCCGCCACATTCTGCGCAGAGCACGCCTCCAAAGCCCCGAAAGACCATATCAGCGAGGGATGCCTCCACGTCGCTGTTTCTCAAGGTGTCCAGAATGGTCGGCACCGGCCTTCCGTTCATCAGCATGCTGGTCGAATCGGCTTTCGGGTCGCATCCGATCTGCATCACTTTGTACCTCATCTCTCCCAAGGCTGCGGATATGTTGGCGGTGGTGGTAGACTTTCCAATTCCCCCCTTGCCATAGATAGCGATTTTCTTCAATTTCTGAACACCTCTGGATTCTGGTTGAGCAGGTTGACGAAGGTCTGGGTGAGGTAAGCATGCCCCCTGAACCCGACAAAGGGCGTACCATCGAACCGATAGAGACGATCGAAGGCCGGAAATGCAGCATGCATCTTGATGGGAACCTCTTTTGCGATGTGAAGGTCGTAGGAGTTTCCGAAGATTACGTGAGGATCGATCCTGAATACCTCCTCTTCCAGAATCGAGGTATCCGGCCCGATCAAAACGTCGGAAACGCCAAACCTGCCGAGTTCGTCTTCGAATTTGGGATCATTCGGCTCTGTTGGCAACACCACAAGAGGCGGGTTCATGCCCCATTCGTCCCGCATGAGCTTTGCAAACCCCAGGGCGTAATCATAAGGACACGATATCACCGCCCTCAGGTGATCACATCTCTGGAGAGGGGTTGTAAGCTCCAAGATGGAAAATCCGTATCGTTCCAGCTCAGAGGCCAACGTCCCCATCTCCAGGTATAAGTCCAGCCTCTCACCCACCTCTTCCAACCACTCAACCGTTCCTTTTATCCCGAAAGGAAGGCCATAAACGTAAGGAATCCCGAAACGGTCTTCAAGGATCTGGGCAGCCTCCAGCCCCACATCTCTCGTGACCAGGTTCAGAGAGGCTGAAGCCATGCTCTCTATCCCGCCGACGCTCGTGTGGCAGGTGAAGACAGTGTTGACTTCGGCTCCCAAGAGCTTCAGCAACCGTCTCAGCTCGGCCAGATCTGAGACGTTGTTGAAGGAGTCGATCGCGGGTCCGATAACGTTGACCGAAAACGGCTTTCGATCTTTTGACTCTTCTGCCACCTCCATCGCCAAAGTGCGGAAGACCTCTTTTATTCCCCAAGTGTAGTCTCCCGCAAAGCCCCCACTGGCAAAGGAGAGAAGCTTTGCGTTAGTGCGAGGCTGAATCTCCTCGATTACGCCATCGAGGTCCAGGCCGATTACGGAGGTCACTCCTGTTGCGACCAACGCGATGATTTTGGGGTGAAAGGTCTGGTCAAGCTCTTCCACCGCCCGTTTCAACTTGTCTTCTCGCCCCATCACCACGTCATCTTCGTCCATCCCGCAGGAGAATAGCTTCCCTTTTGGGGACTGTTTGTTCATTATCATGTAATTGACGACGTTGTAGCTGCAGGTTCCAGTGGACCCGTGTTCCAGAACCAAAAGATCATCGACGCCAGAAAGGCCCCACAAAACCCCAAAATAATCGGAAGGCGCAGGATAGCTATTCAACTTCAGATCCATTCTAGACCGCTCCACTGTTCAAAAGTCGTTCTTTGTATCTCAGAGCCCCAAAGCCTGCAGGCTCTCGATGCATGAGACGCAAGATTTCATTAGTCGCCTCAAATCCCAGCTTGAAGTGCGATGGAATCAGCATACATGGCTCGATTCCCTGCCTGGCAAGAACCCTATAATCTCTGCACCCGACGCAGATATCTGGCCTCAACGTCGAGAGCAGTTTCTCTGTTTGAAGGGCGTTGTCCCCTCTGAAGACGAGAGGATCGATTCCCTCGGCCAGAAGCTTTTGAGCATCTGTGTGATCGTCGGAGAGAAGGCGGTGAAGCATGATCGCCTTCAGCTCGATCCCCAGCTCGGAAAGGAGAAAAGCCATGTCTAGGGTCCTTCCGGGCTGGCCAAAGAGGACACAGCTCTTGCCGGATAAACTGCCCTTCGCCTGAGTGACCAGCTCTTCGGTCTCTCTCTTAAGGTCTGCGACCTTCAAATCCAGATCGATGCCCAAGGCGTTGGCGATCTTCTGGTACCATAGCTCGATAGAATCCGGATGATAGGGTCTTTCGCAATAGATGTACTCTGTGCCGAACATCTCCTTCATCTTTTTGGCAAGTTTCAGAGCAAAATGGTCCAATGCTATGTTAAGCGAAACTCCAGGCGCACGACTCAGATCTTCTGGGCTACAGTAAGAGGGTATGGCGTTCTTGATCATTATATCCTCAGATCCCAGCAGCCGAACAAGCTCCGTCTTCTTCGCTTTCGGCGTCCAAAAACCCAACAGGTTGACAGACCCCTCCTCCGCTTCCTGGGGCTCCATCAGCTCCGACAAGGATAAGAAGACGTTCTCTATGCCGGGTGAGGCATCTTCACAGGTGAAGTTGTCGGTATGGATCACCAGCATCTTGGCCTTCACCTCCCTTTGGATCTCTTCTATTGAAGCGTCGAAATCTTCACCGACGATCTCTTGCAGACACGTGGTGACCAAGAACAACACCTCTGGATGGTATCTACGATCCACCTCCAAAATGGCCTCTCGGACCTTCTTGTGAAATCCGAATATTATATCTTCCTGGGAGTATGTAAGAAAGAGGAGGTTGTTTGGCCGGGGGTCAGAGGTCAGAGACCTTATGTTCACGGTCAGCTTGGCGTTGTAAAGACAGATAGCAGGGCCCAAAAGCAAACCATAGGAGTTTTTGATGAGAGGTAGGATGCCAGCCACCGTTCTGAAAGCGCAATGTGACCCTGGGTACTTCGCATCGGCGGTTTTGGGCAGGGCCACATCTTCGACGACTTCGCTCAATCGGAGGCATTTTCCCTCCAAGGATATGTCATCTAACTTCATTCGTTTCGCCCCAACTTAAACGGTATGTATTGTCGCGAATCTGGCGTTGGACAACCCACTCACTTCAGAACTTTTACCTGACCAAACCGCTCTGAAAGGTTATCTGAAATTCTGCCGATGGATGAGACCTTTTTCTTACTTCGTGCTATAAAATCGTTCTCGTGGTGCCAGACTTTCTTCGTCTTAATCGGTTTCAAAGGGACGACGTAAGGCGCATCAGATTGGGTTCTTATGTCAACTTCGACGCCATAAATCGCCTCTATGTTCTCAGCGGTCAAAACATCCCTTGGATCTCCAGCCACAATGATCCTCCCATTTTTCATCATGATCATCCGATCCGAGTATCTCGACGCCAGGTTGAGGTCGTGGATGGCCACCATGGCGGTGATCCTCTTAGTTCTCACAAGGTCCTGTATTATGTCCATGACCTCTAGCTGGCGTTTGATGTCCAGGTTGGAGGTGGGCTCGTCCAATAGCAGAACGCTCGCCTCCTGTGCGAGAGCACGTGCTATCAGCACCCTCTGTTGCTGGCCCCCGCTGAGCTCGTTGAAGTACTTCAACGCGAACTGATCGATGTCCAGAAGCTCGAGGATCTCCCAGACGATCTCGTGATCTTCATCCCTCGTCTGCCAGCCTTGATGAGGTCTCCGTCCCATGATCACCGTATCGAAGACCGTAGTTGGAAAGCTCCGTTTTACATTCTGTTGGACGTACCCGACCTGTTTTGCGATCTCCATCCGGTCCATCTTCATGATATCCTTGCGATCAAGCAAGATGTTTCCTTGCTGAGGTTTCAGCACCCGATCGACGCACTTGAGCAAAGTAGATTTTCCGGTTCCGTTTGGCCCGACGACGCTGAGCAACTTTGCCGGGGCGACCTCCATGCAGATATCATCCAGAATTGGAACGCTGTTGTAGCTGAAGGTCAGGCCGTTGATCGCTAGCTTAATCATCATTTTACCAGTACTCCCTCCTCCTCGTCATTATCAGATAGAAGAAAAACGGCACTCCCAGAATGGAGGTCATGATTCCAACAGGGATGATTATGGGCGGGATTATATTCATTCCGAGGATGTCTGAGGATACCAGTATTATGGCCCCAAGAAGGCCAGAGGCAGGAAGCTGGAACCGGTGGTCTGACCCGATTATCATGCGGGACATGTGGGGCCCCACCAGCCCCACAAATCCGATGGGCCCGACGAAGGCGACCACGCTTGCTACAAGAAAGCTGGCCACCATCATCACAAACATCCTGAGATTTCCAGCATCTATCCCCAGGCTCTTGGCGGTCTCATCGCCCGCGGTCATTATGTTCAGGTCCCTCAATTTTGGTGCCACCAGGATCATGCAGACGAGGATGATCAAAGCGACGAGAGAAAGCTCGCTCCAACCGAAGGTGCCAAGATCACCCTGACCGAACGCTTGTGTCGCCTCTTTCTGCTCATAGGTCGCAAAGTACTTGAAAAGGTCACTTGCGGCGCGGAATACGTAGTTCAATGCGATCCCGGCAAGGATCAGGATCTCGACGGTCCCCCCCTTAATGGCGGAGATGCCGATGATGATCATCGAGGTCAAAAAGGCAAAGATGAAGGCGTTTCCGATAACTGCGTACATCCCGCCGAAGATGGCGAAATCCAGAATTATCGCAAGAGAGACACCGAAGTTCGCGCCGGCCGATATACCCAACGTGAAGGGGCTTGCCAGGGGATTTCTGAGTACAGCCTGCATGATACATCCTGCAACTCCCAGGCCGAAACCTGCCGCGAGGCCCCACATGATCCTGGGAAGCCTGATGTTCCATATGACGAGCTCTGTAAGCTCGTCCATGCCGAGGTCCGTGGATAAAATCCTCTGAATTATCGCCCTATACACCTCTAATACGGTGATCTCCAACGGGCCGAAGGTTACGCTCACCCCCACCAGGATAGCGGCCAGGACCAGGAGGGCGAACATAAACAATATTTTTCTTCCTACAAATTTGTCAAACTCCCTCTGAACATTCGACTTCTTTCCGGTGCGGGACGAATGGCGTCTGGCGACCTTTGTCATCCCCGCCTCTCAGTGACCGCCTTCGCCAAACCGGCGGTGGCACAGATATCCCCCGGAGTTCTGGCGCTTTCAGCTCCGGTGGACACCACTATCAGATTCTTCTCCTTGGCGATCTCAGTCAGGGTCTGAAACTCTCTAAGCTTCAAGGCGGAGGGCTTCTCCTCGTACAAGGTGGCGGCATCGTTCATCCGTCGAGATGCCTGATACTCGCCCTCGGCAAGGATGATCCGGGCTCTCTTCTCCCGTTCCGCCTCCGCCTGCCTGGCGATGGCCCGGAGCATGTTCTCAGGGAGGGAGACGTCCCTCAAGGTGGCGGTTACCACCCTGATCCCCCAGGGGTCGGTCATCGCGTCCAGGATCGCCTGAATCTCCGTGTTCAGCTCGTCCCGGTTGGAGAGGATGGTGTCGAGCTCGTTTTGGCCGAGGACGTCCCTCAAGGTCGTCTGGGCGAGAAGCGCCGTCGCTGCTCCGTAGTCCTCCACCTCCACGATCGCCCTCGTCGAGTCGGTCACCTTGTAGTAGATGACAGCATCGACGTCGATGCTGACGTTGTCGCGAGAAATCACCGTTTGCCTTGGAACGTCCAGCTCTCTCACCCTGAGATCGACCTTGACGATCCGATCTGCGATGGGCACGATGAAGAAAAGTCCCGGACCCCTCTCACCGAGGAGCTTTCCGAACCTGAAGACGACTGCTCGTTCGTATTGCCGGGTGATCTTCACTGAGAAAAAAAAGATCAAGGCCACCAGAAGCGCTCCTGCAATTAAGGTGGGGTTCAAGTCCAAAACGATCACCACGATTCAGACTTTGTTTCCCCACCTTTATGCCACCAGATCAACGCGTTCTTGGACTTGCGTCTGTAACAGAGCGTTCCTTCTCCGTTCTCTTTTAAGATTTTAACGAGATGTTCCTTTAGCAGATCCGTTTTATCTGGGGGGATATTGTGCATCAAAGACCAGCTTTTAACTGCATCTTCCAGATCTTCGTAGCAATGTTCAAATTTAGAATCCTCGATCTCCACGTTGGCGTATATCTTCATGTCGTGCAGGATGTTGTAGAGCAGAATGTAATCCCAATGCCAACCATGAAGATGTTCGTTCTGGCCAAAGATATCTTTCCAGAATTTGGCGTCATCATCTTCTCGGTTCATCCAAGAGTCTAAGCCTGCCGATCCCAGAATGTAGACGTACCTTTTTGCAGTGGCATCTATCTTCTCGAGAGCCTTTTGCAGATCGAGCATTCCAAGTGAGTGGGATGCTATTACCACGTCGTGAGGCTCGACGTCTCGGCCTATAACGACGTCTTCCCACCGTTTTTGGAGGCAAGTGATGTTGTCCAGCTCCTCTTTTTGCATGTTCTCTTCTAAAAGGGCGAGCATCCCGCCTGATTGGTCGATGGCGGTTACCTTCTTCACCTTCTTGGCGATTGGAATTGAGAGCCTCCCGGTGCCTGCGCCAATGTCCAGAACCGAGTATTCTGGATCCAGATGCATTTTGGCGATCTGTAGTTCGGTCAGCTTCTTGTGGCGCATTGCCCGTTCGTTGAACTTTTTAGCCCTCTCGTCCCAGGCCTTAATCGGATCTTCGTCTCGCCTTCCATGACGAAGGCCAGACATTGCCATTTTTCGAAGCTCGTTCCAATTTATTATTCCGGCCATTTTCTCGTCCCCAGATAAATGAAATTATCCTGAAAACTGAGAATGGCGGTCGAGTGCTCACTATCTCGAATCTCGGCATCCCGACGGCCATCACTCTCAGGATCATCTTCTTCAATCCCATCTGTAAAGCTGAAACTCGTTTTCAAGCTCAGTGTAGAGCCCGTCGACTCCGTAAAAGGTCTTTAAAATCTCGTTTCCCTCTTCTTCTACGTCTAAATCTTCGAATCTATCGGGATGGAAGAGTTTGGCGAGGTAAAGAACCTGCGTGACGGATTCTGCGAGGATGCCCTTTCCGCTGAGGCCTATCATCACCGGGTATATGCTCCCGTTATTCACCGCGTTAACGCTTTGCAGAACCGGATCTGACAGAACGGCATCCATCTGGTCTGGATCTCCGTTGTGAGTGATGATGATATCGGGGTTCCAATCGATGATCTTCTCTTTCGAGATCTTCGTCTTGCTGCTATTTGCCAGCTCAGGAGCAACGTCGATCCCCCCGGAGGCTTCGACGACGAGCTTATAGCTGAGAGCTGTCGTAATCCCTTCATGAAGGCCGCTGCAAGAGTAGACCCTCGGCTTTTCATCTTCGGGTATCTGTGACATGATCTCCGTAACCGCGGAGAGTTTCCCGTCGGCGTAAGAGATCAGCTCTTCAGCCCTACCTTCGCTTCTCATGGTCCAGCCTATCGTCCTGAGCATATCGAAGGCCAAACAGCTGTCGATTCCCGACAAGACCCCAACGGTGGGGATGTGGGTCTTCTCTTGGATCGCGTCGAGGTTAGATCTCGTTCCCGCAAATATAACGTCAGGCTCCAATATTGCGATCTGTTCTATGTTCAGCTCGCCGGAGCCGACGACGGGCACCTCTGCAAGTTCAGGTGCTGCATACTTTATCGGAGACCAGGAGGTGCTGTAACTGCTTAACCCCACAATCTTGTCTTCATCCTCAAGATACACTAGGGCTCTCGTGCTGTCAAGGCCCGCAGCCGATACCACCCGCTCTACCGGTCTTGGAACTGTAACCGCTCGTCCCGCCATATCGAGGAGGGTCAGCTCGGCCTCGTTCCTTTCGATTATCGCTCTGATTTGAGCGATGTCGTCCTCGCCAATCTGGCTATCGTAGTTTGCATCCGCGAACTGCGTCTCATTTTCAGTTCCGTTTAATATCCCCTGAACGTACTCTATGTCATCTTCGTCTATGACGTTGTCCAAATTGGCGTTTCCGTAAACTGTGAGCGTATTTTCACTCGCCCGGTGAAATAACTCGCCGTCTGCAACAGCGGGCATAACGACCAGCGACAAGCATAACGCAAACGAAATCAACATGCTAGAGAATATTTCACGCATCGTTTTTACCTCCTCAATCCCATCGATAGAGATTATTTTCTTCGGCGAAGTCTGTGTAAATTCCGTCCACGCCATAGAGATATTTCATAATCTCGTTGCCCACCTCTTCCATGTCCAGATCCTCGAACTTATCCGGGTGGAAAAGCTTTGCAAAATAACGTACTTGGACTAGACGTTGTCCCAATGCACCTCCTTTGCAGTAGCCGACCCTAGTAGAGTAAACCCTTGCGTTCTTTACAGCGTTTACATTTTGTAGATCGGGATCGGAAAGCACCTCTTCGATCTTCTCGGGGTATCCAAAATGGATGAGGATAACATCAGGATTCCATTTGATAATCTGCTCCTTTGAAACCTGAATAGTATCACCAGTGGACTCCATGACGTTTAAACCACCTGCCCATTCTATTTCAGAAGCCACACTGCTAAGACACCTGCAAATGAGTGACACCCCTTCAAGGTTTGCACCACTTCCACAACAGTAAACGACTGGCTTATCTTCGTCGGGGATTTCTGATGTGACTTTTGCAATCTCGTCAACATTTTCCTTGGTGTAGCTGATCAGCTCCCTTGCCTTCTCGTCCTTTCCTGTGACGGCTCCAATAATCCTGAGCATATCGACGACCCAGAGATCGCCTGCAGAAGTAACGGCTACGGTGGGAACGTGAGACCTCTCTTGAATCTTATCGGCGTTGGACGTAGGCCATACAAATATGACATCTGGCTCTAATGACACCGCTTCTTCAACGTTGAAGCTTTTTGTTTTAGCACCCCCGGGATTTGGGAGATCTTCCAACTCGGGGGCAGCATACCATATTACGGACCAACTAGGCGGGTAGTCACATCCAACGATTTTGTCTTTGGCACCAAGCTGGAGCAGCGTTCGTGTGGCATCATAGCCAGCAGCGGGTATAATTTTCTCTACTGGCATTGTTACGGTCACAGTACGGTTGGCCATGTCTAAGATGGTGAGTTCCTCCTCCTCTCCTGCTATGATCAGCTCGATTTGAGCAATGTCTCCCTCATCGATCTGACCATCGTAGTTGGCATCAGCAAACTGTGTTTCCTCGTCGGTTCCGTCGATGATCCCCCGAACATACTCTATGTCATCTTCGTCTATGATGTCGTCTGAATTGGCATTTCCGTAAACTGTAAGCGTATCTTCGTATGCTTGGGCAAATGAGTCTCCATCTGCACTAGCTGGCATAACGACCAGCGACAAGAATAACGCAAAAGAAATTAATAATATTTCACGCATCTTTTAAACCCCCTCAATCCCATCTGTAAAAGCCACGTGCTTCGGCCAGGATTGTGTAAAGCCCGTCCACGCCGTAAAGGTGTTCATTAATCTCGTTGCCCCTTTTTTCCACGTCTAGATCCTCGAACTTATCCGGGTAGAAGAGCTTTGCAAGATAACCTACCTCGGCTAGTTGTGCTCCCAATACACCAGCACCGCTGGAAGCGATTTGGATAAAGTAAACCCTTCCGTTCTTTACAGCGTTTATAGTTTGTAAAGCGGGATCTGAAAGTATCGTTTCAATATCCGCTGAGTTTCCCGCGTGGACTAGGATTACATCCGGGTTCCATTTGATGACCTGCTCCTTTGAAACCACAATACTACTCGTAGACTCTGCAGCGTTTAAACCACCAGCCCATTCTATCAAAGGCTGCTTACCATCACACTTGCAAATGATGTCCCCGCTGGCCCATCCTCCACCACAACAGTAGACGACGGGCTTATCTTCGGCGGGGATTTCTGATGTTATCTTCGCAATCTCATCGACCTTCTCCTTGGAATAGGCTATCAGATCTCTCGCCTTTTCATCGTTTCCTGTGACGGCTCCTATAATCCTGAGCATATCGACTACCCAGAAATCACCCGCGGAAGTAAGGGCTATGGTCGGAACCTGGGTTTTTTCTTGAATCTCATCGGCGTTTACTGTAGTCACTACAAATATTACGTCTGGCTCCAACGATGCCATCAATTCGACGTTGATATCGTTGTAGCTACCTGGATCTGGGAGATCTTCCAGCTCAGGTGCCGCATACCTTATCGGACTCCACGACCGACTGGGTGCAGGATAGCTGCATCCGACGATTTTGTCTTGAGCGCCAAGTTGTACCAGGGTTCGTGTGGAGTCTAAACGAGATGAGGATACGATCCTTTCCACTGGCATGGGCACGGTCACAGTACGGTTGTTCACTCGTCCAAGTTGGCATTCCCATAAACTGTGAGCGTGTCTTTGTACGCCTGACTAAATAAGTCACCATCTGCACCAGCAGGCATGACGACCAGCGACAAGCATAACGCAAAAGAAATCAATATGCTTGAGAGTATTTCACGCACGTTGTCAACCACCTCAATCCCACCTGTAGAAATTATATTCTTCGGCCATCTCGGTGTACAATCCGTCCACGCCATAGAGGTGTTTCATAATCTCGTTGCCCTCTTCTTCCACGTCTAGATTCTCGAACTTGTCCGGATGGAAGAGCTTTGCAAGATAATTCAACGAGGATAGCTGTGCTCCCAATGCTCCCCATCCGCTTAAGCCGATCCGGATCGAGTAAACCCTTCTGTTCTTTACAGCGTTTACATTTTGCAGAACTGGATCTGAAAGCACCTCACTAATCATTTCGCGGCTTCCAAAAAGGATGAGGATTACATCGGGGCTCCATTTGATGATCTGTTCTTTTGAAATTTGAAAACTACTACCAGTAAACTCTACGGCGTTTAAACCACCTGCGAATTCTATACAAGAAAGAGCGCCACAACAGCTGGTAATTTCTCCGCTACCTGCAGTACAGTAAACGACTGGCTTGTCCTCATCAGGAATGTCCGAGGTAATTTTTTTTATCTCATCGACCTTTTCCTTGGTATAGGTTATCAGATCCCTCGCCTTCTCATCATTTCCTGTGACGGCCCCTATAATTCTGAACATGTCGGCAACCCATAGACTGTCTTGATAACCGCAAACAGCTATGGTGGGAACCTGGGACTTCTCCTGAATCTCATCAGCATTGTATCTATTATCCCAAGTCCATACAAATATGACGTCTGGTTCTAACGATACTGCCAATTCAACGTTGAAGCTGTTTCCCCCACCACTGGTATCTGGAAGATCTTCCAGCTCGGGTGCAGCATACCATATTGGATCCCAACGAGACGGGTAACCACATCCAACGATTTTGTCTTCGGCACCAAGCATTACCAGCGTTCGTATTGAGTCAACACCACCTGCTAATACAATTCTCTCTACTGGCATTGGTACGGTCACGATACGATTGGCCATGTCCAGGATGACGAGGTAATCCTCCTCACCAGCTATGATCCGTTCGATTTGAGCGATGTCGTCTTCGCCGATCTGGCCATCGTAGTTGGCATCTGCAAACTGAGTCTCATCTTTTGTTCCGTCGATGATCCCTCGAACGTATTCTATGTCAGTTTCATCTATGACATCGTCCAAGTTGGCATTTCCGTAAACTGTAAGCGTATCATCGTACGCCCAGGCAGATGAGGTGTAACCTGCCGCCTCAGCGGGCATAACGACCAGCGACAAGCATAACGCAAACGAAACCAATATGCCCGAGAGTATTTCACGCATCGTGTTCAACTCCTTTAGTCCCACTTATAGAAGTGATATTCTTCTGCCAGGTCCGTGTAAATTCCGTCCACGCCATAGAGGTATTCCATAATCTCGTTGCCCTCTTCTTCCACGTCCAGATCCTCGAACAAATCCGGGTGGAAGAGCTTTGCAAGATAACAAACCTGGATTAGGTGTTGTCCCAGTGTTCCACGACCCTGGTGGCCCACCGTGGTAGAGTAAACCCGTTCGTTCTTTACGGCGTTTACACTTTGTAAAACGGGATCTGAAAGTACCTCTCCGATCTTCTCGGGGCTTCCCATATGGACTAGGATTATATCGGGGTTCCATTCGATGATCTGTTCCTTTGAAACCTGAGAATTGCCGGTGGAGTCTATGACGTTTAAGCCACCTGCAAATTCTATGTCAGAACCACTGCCACAATACCTGCAAATTGACGGTCCACCTCCTGAACCGCATCCACAACAGTAAACGACGGGCTTATCTTCGTCTGGGATTTCTGAAGTGATTTCTGCGATCTCATCGACCTTATCCTTGGTGAAGGCGATCAAATCCTTTGCTCGTTCATCATTTCCCGTGGTGGCTCCTGTAACCCTGAGCATATCGACAACCCAAAGATTATCTGCAGAACCACGGTCACAGTACGATTGTCCATGTCCAGGATGACGAGATAATCCTCTTCTCCGGCTATGATCAGTTCGATTTGAGCGATGTCACTTTCATCGATCTGGCCATCGTAATCTGCATCTGCAAACTGGGTTTCTTCTTCAGTTCCGTCGATTATCCCTTGAACGTATTCTACATCATCTTCGTCGATGATGTCATCTAAGTTGGCGTTTCCGTAAACCGTGAGCGTGTCTTTGTACGCCTCGGAAAATGAGTCGCCATCTGCAACAGCAGGCATGACGACCAGCGACAAGCACAACGCGATTAATGGGATATGGCCTCGTTTAAGATCCAAACTAACACCACATAATTTGACTCGTTTAAAGTCCACTTGATTAGGGTATTTAAATAGGTTTTGGTTGGTTTAAATTCAATTGACAACTAAAATGAATTATATTTGATTGATTATTTGATATGTATGATTTGTACGGATTAAATGTCAATTATTGTGACAATTAATTCTCAAAAATGTCTTAAATCAAATGAATTTGATAAAAGACAAGTTCCGAAACACTTCTATATCAGTTCTGCCCCTAGGGCGCATCATTCGTCTGGAGAGATTGACAAGATGAAAAAATGCGCTTTTGCGATTGGAATCTTGGCATTCCTGCTGATTGTTGGACTTGCCATATTCGAAGACGACCCCGGAGAAGAACCAACTTTGATCGACCTCGATGCTACAGCCCTCCAGTTTGTAGAAGGCGAAGTTCCTGGCGCGCCCTCTTACTGGGTGGTCGAGGTGACGAAGGTATACGCAGGCCCCGAACCTTGCAGCGACATCATCAATGTGATCGTTTCCCAAGCCCTCGCCCCGCCCTGGGGTTTTGTAGACAAGTACATCTCGCCGGGCGAGAAGGTGATGATTAACGCAGCGTACTTCGAGGACGAAGACGGCTGCTGGATATCCCTGCACGGATCCACCGATTACTCTATAAGGGGAGAATCGGAGATCTGATCGGTCGGAACGGAGGTATCCCTCTCGAATTCCCTCGAAACTATTTTTATCATTCCTGCCTTATTTTTCTTTACACAGATCGATTATGGGGACGACGCTCTTAAGCTGATCTTCGCCATGGGGGATGGAGACCACCTTCATCTCCATCCCATATACCTGTTTGAGGTTTTCCTCGGTGAAGGCTTCGCTCACTTCCCCGAAGATGCTTCTTCCCTCTCCCATCAGCAGCATCTTGTCTGAGATGTAAAGGGCGTGCTCGGGATGGTGAGTGGTCATGATTATGGTAAGGCTCCTCTCTCGGGTCAAACTGTGAAGCGCCTGCAAGATAGCGTACTGATTCTTGTAATCGAGGGCTGAAGTCGGCTCATCGAAGAGGAGCACGTCGGCGTTGGACGCTAGGGCTCTGGCGATCAGTACGAGCTGCTTTTCTCCGCCGCTAAGCTCTGGAAAGTCCCTCTCCCCATAATGGCCGATCTTCAACATCTCCAGGCAGTCTTTGGCTATCTTGACGTCCCTTTCAGAGGGGGCAGAAAAGGTGCCGATGAAGCGGGCCCTGCCCATGAGAACCATCTCCACCACCGAGTAGGGAAAGGCCGTATGATGATTCTGAGGTACGTACCCGATGTGAGACCCGCCATTATCTCTTTTGGCCTCTCCTGGCTCACGGCCTCCGATGCGGATCTCGCCTCCGGTGAGGTTCAAGAGGCCCAAAAGACACTTCAGCAGGGTGGTCTTCCCGCATCCGTTGGGCCCCAATATGGAGAGGATCTCGCCCCGTCCGACCTTGAAATTTATATCCTCAAAGACCGCTGAACTTTTTGAATACCCAAACCGACCATTCACGACCTCAACTGTCAACCCAACCCCTCCCTTGCGTCCTCTTCAAGAGATATCCAAATATTATGGCTCCTATTATCGCCGTCAATATGCCCAGAGGGATCTCTGCCGGGGTCAAAGTTCTTGCGATATCGTCCATGATGACGAGGTAGACTGCGCCAAGAGAGATCGAGGTGGGTATCAGAACCCTGTGATCCGGCCCCACCAACATCCTGGCTATGTGAGGCAAGGCAAGCCCCACCCATCCGATCACGCCGCTCACAGAGACGCAGAGAGCTACGATAACGGTAACGCAGGTTATGATGAGCCATTTTACCCGCTCCACCCGAACGCCCAAGGCCTGAGCGTCTTCATCACCCAAGGACAGAAGGTTGATCCTCCACCTTAAAAGGTACAGAACAAAGATGCAAACCAGGATCGGCACAGTCACTACGTCCAGCTTTTCGTAGCTGGCATCCGCAAGGCTCCCCATGAGCCAGAAGACCACTTCAGGAAGCTCGTAGAGCGGATCTGCGGTATAGGTCACCAGGGCGATCATGGCCGAGAAGAAGGCGTTCACCACCACGCCTGCCAGGACCAACATTAGTATGGGGGTTCCCCCTCGAACTCTGCTCATGAGGTGCGCGAGAATGAGGGCCACAAATCCAAATATGATGGCGAAGAGGAGATCGAGGGACGGATGGTTGAACAGGATCATGGCAAAGAGGCCACCGAAGGCGGATCCCGTGGCCACGCCGAGGATGTGGGGGCTGACGAGCGGATTTCTGAAGATCCCCTGGAAGGATGCGCCGGAGACCGAAAGGCCCGCTCCGATCAACATGGCCAACAACGCCCTCGGTATCCTCAGCCTGAAGACCACGATATCGTATATCGGATCCCAGTAGGGCTCTATATCGAAGTATCGAGATAGTACTACGTCGACGACCGTCCTAAATGGTATGTAGTCGTATCGGCCAATGGTTAGCGAAAAGAAGAACGCCAAAGGGGGCGATATGATCAATACTGCCGCCAATAAGTTTTTTTTGTTGCAGAATGATGATATCGATATCCTTGACTTCTTCGTCGAGCTCTCGTACATAAACTCCTCAAATCACTTTAACTATAGTTTTAGATAAATATTTGGTGGGGTGAAAACCCCACCATCGAAAGGCGCATCCCTCAACAGAAGGCCTCGTATCCCGCGCTCACCGAGTTTACGTCGCAGTGCAAGATATCGTCGATCTGCTCCTCGCTCAGGTCGTAGTCGTACATCTCCTTGTAAAAGTCCTTCATCTCCTGGCGCAGGTCGTAGTCAAACAGATCGGGGTGGAGGATCTCGCCCAGCCACATCCACATCAAAGGAGACTCGTGGTTTGGTGGACCCCACCTGTAAACGCCCAGGGGCACCAGGTAGACCTGTCTGTTCTGCACCGCCTTGACGGAGCTCCAATCCTGCCCATCCAGGTTGTTGTCGTAGAGGTCCTGAGGACTGACGTACTCGAAGTTCCCCAGAAGGATCACATCGGGGTTCCACTTTATGACCTGCTCCATCGTAACCGCCTGAGAGGTCCCCGCGGTCAGCTCCTTGGTGGTTATAACTCCTCCCGCAATATCGATATAATCGGCGGTGACAATGGTGCCGGGCACAGTAGTCAAGGACTTTGGAAAAGGTAAGAACAGGACTGAGGGCCTCTCCTCTTCCGGCAGGTCTTCGGTTATGGCCGATATATCTTCATGCGCTGCCCGGTGGTAGTTGACGAACATATTGGCCCGATCGTCCTTTCCCAAAACCCGACCAACGTTGAGCATCAGAGTCTCATAATCGGACTGATTTTTCCAGCTCATCGCCATGACCGGAACTCCAAAATTTTCTACGAACTGTATCGCCTCTACAGTTCCCAGGGGCGGTGCAGGCATGAAAATTATGTCCGGGTCTATCTTCAGGATCTCTTCCATGCTCTGGCTTGTGTTGGCACCCAAGAGTTCTGGCGCCATCTCACCCAATATTCCGTCCTCGATCGCCTGCAATGATAGGGGGTTCATTCCCTTTATCCGCTCGCCCGTCCCCTCGATAGCATAGATCATCGCTGCCGGTGGTGGGGCGAATATCACGATCCTCTCGATCTCGTCCGGAACGACGGTGACGTTTCGTCCCATCTGGTCGACGATGGTGACCGGCTCTCCTCCGTCTGCCACACAGGTGGCGACAACGGCGGCGAAGAGGAGGCAACCTACGACCAGGCCAAACTTAAATCTCGATCTCATCAATTTCACCTTTTTAAGGCAATAACAACTAAATTTAAAAGGTTGGAAGTTGATTGCAACTTCCTTCCTCGTATCCGACATCAAGCTCTGCAGAAGGCCTCATATCCCGCGCTCACCGAGTTTACGTCGCAGTGCAGGATGTCGTCGATCTGCTCCTCGCTCAGGTCGTAGTCGTACATCTCCTTGTAAAAGTCCTTCATCTCCTGGCGGAGATCGTAGTCAAACAGATCGGGGTGGAGAAGCTCTCCGAGCCACATTATCTGCAACGGCGCCTCGTGGTTGGGTGGACCCCACCTGTAAACGCCCAGGGGTTCCAGGTAAACCCGCTTGTTCTGAGCGGCCTTAACTGAGGTCCAATCCTGCCCCTCCAGGTTGTTGTCGTAGAGGTCCTGGGGGTTGACGTACTCGAAGTTGCCCAGAAGGACAACGTCGGGGTTCCACTTTATGACCTGCTCCATCGCTACCGCCTGATTGCCACCTCGGGTCAGCTCTTTGGTGCTCATGAACCCTCCAGCGATATCAATGTACACGGCAGGGAGGACGGTTGCGGGCACAGTCCTCAAGGATTTTGCAAAGGGTATGAACATGACCGAAGTCCTCTCTTCATCTGGCAGGTCCTCGGTTATGGCCGTCAGCTCTTCGAACATCTCCTGGTAGTATTCGACGAACCTGGCGGCTCGGTCGTCCTTCCCCAAAACGCAGCCGATGTTGGTCATCATGGTACAATATGTATCCAAATCCCTGCCGTGGCTCACGACCACGGCAGGGATTCCCAACTCGTCGAAGATCTTTAGCTTATCTTCGTCATTTTTTGTGAAAACGATGTCGGGGTCTAACCTCAGGACCTCTTCAATGTTCACGCCGGCGGGACCCTGGGTGAAGCTTCCATTGCTCTGGACATCCAGAAGCTCTGGATACATCTCGCCCATGATTCCGTCCTCGATCGCCTGCATGGCCATGTCCGACATTCCCACTATCCTCTCGCCCGATCCCTCGATGGCGATGATCACCGCCGTCGAGGGGAGGGACCCGAATGAAATGATCCTCTCGATCTCGTCGGGAACGACGGTGACGGTTCTTCCTGCTTGGTCGGTGATGGTGACCGGCACTCCGCCGTCTGCGGCACAAGTCGCAACGAAGGCGGCGAAGAATAGGCAGCCTATGACCAGTCCTAGCTCAAATCTTGATCTCATCGATCTCACCTTTTCTCAGATTCCTCAATCACAAGTCAACATCTCGACGTCTATCGATTGGAAGAGTTCTTCAGTGATCTCCTGGGGGAAGTCGGACTTTATGTAGAAGAAGGCCGCACCCCAGCCGTCTTCTTCATCCGGACTGAAGGAGGCAGCGTAAATTACGGGATCTTCGCTGACATAGGTCCGAGTGGCGGCATGTTTTCCGTCTATTACGGTGCTATTTGCAGTGCAATTGGTGGTGGCCTCAACTCGGCTGGGAACCCCATCCCAGCGTTCGAGGGCGTGTCTTAACGTCCAGTGGTTGATACTTGTGCCAAGATCTATATCGCCAGAGGGCAGGATCTGCAGCTCCATCAAAACCTGACCCGAGTCGCTGGTTATGGTCGCATGATAACGATCGTAGTCGAAAGAACCGTAACTGCACTGGCTGCTGTGACCCCTCTCACTGAGATTGGTCGTTTCAACGGTATATTCCCCGATCCCGCTCAAATCCAGGCTGACATCGGCAACTCCGAGAGAGATCACGTCTGTGGGGGCCTTCGCCCCTTCAGGAGATGTCATGTCAGCAGAAACGGCTGCATTATCGGCCGAGACGCTCGCCGCCAGTATGCACAGCAAGCAGAGGAAGCCCAATGCGCCCAACGTCCTTGTTTTCATGCCAAGTTCACCTCGATGCAGCAATGAAGCGCTCGGCAGACCTGGTCCTGCGATGAAGTGCGAAGTAGATTTGGACCCGCGCTTACATAGGGCGTAACCTGCAGACAGTAGAAGATAATTGAGTATCACCTCTTCATTTTGAACGCGTCTGACTGGGTCTTAAAGCGCTTCCGCCCTTTGTACAAGTTAATTTGATTTAAGTCTTGTGGTATTGATTGGATTTATGATATATATAGTATTAATCCAATTCTGAATATGGGGCAAATTGGAATATATTATTCGATAAACTTTACAGTAAATTTAAAATTACTTAAAACAATTAAATTTGTTTTAATCCATTGACGCGGTTCTCCCCCCCCCCTTAATAGGATAATAAAAATATAATATTAAGACAAAAATGGAGGTTTGAAATCCTCCCACGGACGATATCCTCGCCTCGATTATAGATCGACCCCCACAGAATCGAATACCTCGTAGCTGACGTCTTCGGGGAAGCTTGAGCTCATCAAAAAGAAGATCTCGCCCTCACCATCGTCCTCATCGGGGCAGAAGCTGAACGCATAAACCGGGGGTTCAACGCCTTCGTAGCTCACGATGACTCCTTCAAGACCGCAAATCTCGATTTCATAGATGTTCCACATGTGGGTGTTGCGGGACGGCACGATCTCCGATCGCACCAGGCTGTGCTCCAAAAGGTCCAAGTCTATCGAAACGGGGCCATCCGCCAACTGGCGCACCTCGATCTTTATCTCCCCCCTTCTCCGGTTACGGTCGCAATCTGAGAGGAATACCCAAATGAACCGAGATCACATTCCTGTCCGTGCACCTCTTCTGAGGGCTCACCGATCTTGATCTCGTACTCGTCGATCTCGCTGAGATCCAGATAGATCTCGGCGGAGTCCATGGATACTTCCTCAGCAGACGCGCCGATGGCAAGGCATAACCACAGCAGGCAACATGAGATGGGCACCAACAATCTTCTCATATTCATATCGATCACTTTGTTCTTTGTCGATGAAACGCTTCGACTCGATATCCGATCTCTTGTAGAGAACGCATACGCATTCGTTTAAGCTTTCTAGATCTAATCAAATTAAGTTTACTTAAATCATTCCTATTTGTTTTAGCAATAAATTTGCGTTTTGCGATATATTTTTCATATTTAATGGCATATTATCGTACTAAATCGCACTAATATTACATATAAGTTTAAGTGATGAATACAATAAAAATATTTTAGATTTAATAGAATCTCGATATTTCGTAATGTTCAAGTCGAGTGCATATACAAAAATATTAAAAAATATTGGAAGTTATGGAGGAGAGTCGAGAGAGAGTCCCACCCTCCTCTAGGGTTTCATCTTCGCTCACCGAACCGTTCCAGGAGTAGAGGTGATAGTAGTCCTCCATCCACGTATACAGCCCATCGGCGCCGTACATCCTCTTTAGCATCTCATTGCCCTTGGCCTCTACATCAAGATCCGCGAAGGCTTGAGGGTGGAAGAGCTTGGCCATGTAGAAGCACTCTGTGAGGGACGAGGCTGGATCAATCCCGCTTATTGGCCCCTTGACATAGTAGACGCGCTCGTCATTGACGGCTTTTATCGATTGGAAGGAGGGTTCAGATAACAGCTCCTGGATAGATGGCGAGGGTTCTGAAAAGGCATGAACCATGATGATATCAGGATTCCAGTCGATTATCTGCTCTTTTGGCACCTCGAATACGACCCGTCCAGGAGCGGGATTTGCAAGCTCCTCGGCCACGTTCCTGCCCCCCGCTATCTGGATGGGATCGTACTTTGTCATGGCGCGGACGGTGTGCACGCTGTAGTAAACTCGGGGCTTCTCCTCTTCGGGGATGTTGGAAGTGACTTTCTGCAGCTTATGGATCTCATCTTCACAGTAGCCGATCAATCCTCTCGTGTGTTCTTCACTTCCCAGAAGAAAACTCAAAAGCTCCCATGTTTCAAAGACGCCGCCGGGTCCATAGAAGCTGCTTCCGTTGAGGGTGGGCTCTATGCATACTACGGGAACCTGGATCTTTTCCTGGAGCTTCTCTGCATCTCCACCGATCCAAGAAGACATGAAGATCAGGTCGGGCTCAAGCTTCAGCATCATCTCTGGGTTGCCGGTTACGTCGGGCAGTTCTAAAAGTTCGGGGTGGGCACGGGAGACCAGGACCTCTGAATTGATGGTGCCCTTGTCTATCCCTATAACTTTGTCAGTCGCATTCACTGAGGCGACGATCCGCATATTCAGCGCCCCCAGAGGAATTATCCTTTCGAGGGGCATATCGACGGTTACTGCCCTTCCGGCATGGTCCAGAACCGTAACCTCCTCCGCGTCGCCCCTCATGATCGATCTGATCTGAGCAGCGTCGGCTTCGTTGATCTGGCCGTCGGGACAAACATAATGCAAACGAAACCAATATGCTAAAGAAGGTCTCAAGCATCATGTTAACCTCCTTCAATCCCACCTGTAGAAATTATATTCTTCGGCCATCTCCGTGTACAATCCGTCCACGCCATAGAGGTGTTCCCAAATCTCGTTGCCCTCTTCTTCCACGTCTAGACCCTCAAACTCATCCGGGTAGAAAAGCTTTGCAAGATAATACACCGAGGCCATGTATTGATCCAGTGGCGCATCACCCCAGTATCCGCCGATGGTAGAGTAAACCCTTCCGTTCTTTACAGCGTTTACATTTTGTAAAACTGGATCTGAAAGCACCTCTTCAATCCACTCGGTGCTTGCCCACTGGATGACGATTACGTCGGGGTTCCATTTGATGATCTGTTCCTTTGAAACCTGCTGACCCCATGCAGCCCCTGGGACGCATAGACCGCCTGCCAGTTCGATTTCAGGAGTGGTGCCACAACTGGTGGTGAGGCTCTTGCAGCACCCACAAGCGAAGACGACTGGTTTATCTTCGTCGGGAATTTTTGAAGTGATTTCTGCAATCTCATCGACCTTCTCCTTTGTGTAGTCTATAATATCCCTCGCCCTATCGTCGTTTCCCGTGATAGCTCCTATAATCCTGAGCTCATCAACGAACCAGAGACCCTCACCACTGGAGACGGCTATAGTGGGCACCTGGGTTTTGTCCGAAATCATATCAACATCGCCAAATCCGCCGCCTGATGAACAGGAGAATATGACATCAGGCTCTAATGATGCCGCCAATTCGACGTTGAAGTTCGTTTTTGATGGACCACCAGTATCTGGGAGATCATCCAGCTCTGGGGCAGCATATGGCAACGCAGACCATTGATCCGGGTGGCTGCATCCGATAATCTTGTCTTCGGCTCCAAGCTGCATCAGCGTGTGGATGGAACCATAACCCGTTGCTATAATTCTCTCCACAGGCATGGGCACGGTCACAGTACGATTGTCCATGTCCAGGATGGTGAGTTCGTCCTCTTCATCAGCTATGATCAGTTCAATTTGAGCTATGTCATCGTCATCAATCTGACCATCGTAATTCGCATCAGCAAACTGAGTCTCATCTTCTGTTCCGTTGATGATCCCTTGAACGTATTCTATGTCATATTCGTCTATGACATCGTCCAAATTGGCGTTTCCGTAAACTGTAAGCGTGTCTTTGTACGCCCGATTAAATGAGTCTGCATCAGCAGCCGCGGGCATAACGACCAACGACAAGCACAACAGAACGGGGATCAACGTGCCGGAGAATATCTCACGCATCGTTTTCGCCTCCTCAATCCCACCTGTGGAGGTAATATTCTTCGGCCATCTCAGTGTAGATTCCGTCAACACCATAGAGGTGTTCCATAATTTCGTTGCCCTCTTCTTCCACGTCCAGATCCTCGAACTTCTCCGGGTGGAAGAGCTTTGCAAGATAATTCAATGCGGCTAGCTGGGATCCCAATGACCCCCATCCGCCTTTGCTGATGTAGACCGAGTAAACCCTTCCGCTCTTTACAGCGTTTACATCTTGTAAAACGGGGTCTGAAACCACCGCCTCGATCTTCTCGGGGGTTCCAAAAGTGATGAGGATCACATCGGGGTTCCATTTGATGACCTGTTCCTTTGAAACCTCAGCATTACCAGTAAAATCCGCGGCGTTTAATCCACCCGCCCATTCTACGCCAGAGATCGCACCACAGCACTGAGTTATCTTTCCGCCACCATGAGTAGTGTAAACTACGGGCTTATCTTCATCGGAGATTTCGGAGGTGATTTCTGTAATCCCATCGACCTTCTCCTCGGCGTAGGCGATCAGATCCCTTGCCTTCTCATCTTTTCCTGTTACGGCTCCAACAATTCTGAACATATCGACGATCCAGAGGTCGTTTGGATAACTGCTAACGGCTATGGTGGGAACCTGGGACTTCTCCTGAATTTCATCGGCGTTTAATTTGGCCGAAGTCGCTACAAATATGACGTCCGGCTCTAAAGACATCGCCAATTCAACGTTTAAGCCGTCTCCTCCGCCACTGATATCCAGAAGGTCTTCCAGCTCGGGTGCAGCATACCATATTGGGGACCAACTAGTTGGGTAGCCACATCCAACGATTTTATCTTCGGCACCAAGCACTACCAGCGTTCGTAAAGAGTCCGAACTCACTGCTACAATTCGTTCTACTGGCATGGGCACAGTTACGGTACGATTGGACATGTCCAGGATGAAGAGGTAATCCTCCTCTCCAGCTATGATAAGCTCAATTTGAGCGACGTCATCCACATCGATCTGACCATCGTAGTTGGCATCTGCAAACTGAGTTTCGCCTTCTGTTCCGTCGATGATCCCACGAACGTATTCTATGTCATCCTCGTCTACGACGTCGTCCAAATTGGCGTTTCCGTAAACTGTGAGAGTATCCCCGTACTCCCAGGCAAATGCGGTATAAGCGGCATCTGCAGCGGGCATAACGACTAGCGACATGCATAACGCGATTATGGGGATGGGACTTCGGTTACGATCCACTTCAACACCACACAACTTTATTTGAGTAAATTTCTGTTGAATATCTCCTTTAAATAGATTTCGCCCAAATTAAAATTAATTGACAAATAATATGATTTGTATTTGGATATTTGGAAGGGATTTATCAATAATAGGAGCAAAATAATAATGAATTCGAATGATGATTTTGATGATAGAATGTAGCAAACGGGGATCGTGCGCACCAACTCGAGGCAACAAGATCGGGACTCGCGCGGGATCCCCATCCGGTTGAGGTGAATGCCCCGACGCGCCAAGGTTTGCACCAGGAGGAGGGCAAACCGATCTTCAATGATACATCTGAGCATTTCGGCCCATGAGGTTGTTCTGTTCAAGCTGCCTGTACTCGGTTCGGATTCTCCAGAAGGTCTGAAGGAAGCACCGGCATACAATGCCATGGCAGCGCCAGTTAAATAAGTTTTGATTGAATAAAGTAAACATAATTTGATTACGTTGGGGATGGCTAACAGTTGTTACAAAGACGATGGTTGAATATGTCGAATGGAGACCTCGCGCAGCCCTTAATGGCGGAAGAGAGAGTAGAGGATCCAAGGAGGATGTGATATGCAGCCTTGCGCGAGGTCCCCGTTCGTTGGAGGTGAAAGCTCCGGCGCGTCGAAGTTCGCTCACATGAGGGAAATGAGCCTTTGGCGATGCGCCGGGAGCTTATCGGTCTATAGGGTTTTCCATGCACTTTTTGAGACTCTCGCATCCTACTCGGATGCTGTCTGTCCGGCAGTCCGGGCCTGGAGTGCGCCGGCATATTTGGCATGTGGGTCATAGTTTAAATAAGTTTTGCTGGAGTAAAGACAAATTAAATTGATTAAAGCAGGGGTAAAAGCGAAACGACGCTCAAAAGACGATCATCAAAAAATAGCGAACGGGGATCGCGCGCACCAACATGAGGCGAGATACTCAGATTTTGCGCGAGACCCCCGCGGGGTCAGTTGAAAGCCCGGGCGCAATGAGGGCACGCCAGGAGGAGGGCAAACCTGTCTTTTGAGATGCGTCCGAGCCTTTTCGGTCTATGAGTTGTTGCCGTCCAAGATGCCTGTGCTCGGTTTCAGCTCTGGTTCTTCAGGAGGTCTGAAGGGAAGCACTGGCATACCACACTATATTGGACCTCAGTTAAATAAGTTTTGGTTGAATTAAGACAACTTAATTTGATTAAGACGGCAAAGTCTGACTCGCCATCGAAGAAGGATAAATCGAGGATGGCGAATGGAAGGCTCGCGCGGCCAGCCGCGGCGGGAGAGTTGTGAACATCCACGAGGGCCGTCGAATCTGACCTTGCGCGCGAGACACCATCCGGTCGAGGTAAAAACCCCTCGCACGATGGATTGCTTTCCAGGAGGAGGGCAAACCAGTCGCTGGTCGTGCTCTGGGGCGTTCCCTCTTTCTTCGGTCTATGGGTTGCTGCTGTCCAAGCTGCCTGTGCTCGGTTTCAGCTCTGGTTCTTCAGGAGGTCTGAAGGAAGAACCGGCATTTAATGCCATATCGGCCCGCAGTTAAATAAGTTTTGGTTGAGTTAAGACAAACCAATTTTATCTACTTTGCGCTAGATAAGATGGCATCTTTAGGAGAGAAATAGATAAAAGCTCGATAAGGCGCCGGTCGACGGCAAGGTCTGACCATGTGCGGCGACTTCTGCTCCCACAAAATTGTGGCGGAGAACTTAGATCTCCGCAAGTGAAGATCACTTTCCCATGAGGCTCGCAAAGAACCTGAGGGCCGGGGTGCTGGCCAAGGCCGCAGAGACCTTCAGCTTAGAGGTGAAGGTGGTGCCTCTGATGGAGATCTCGCCCTCTTTTTTGGCTTCTTCGAAGGCAGTCACCGGGTCGTCCGCCTGATAGAGCCTCGTCACCGCCTCTTCAGAAGCCTCCAGCACGATCGTCGGGTCCTCGACCTCCCCCTCCATCGTGTTCACGATCACGGCGTTCTTAGTCTCAAGGCCTGCCATCAGGACCGTCCCGTTCGCCCCTGTGATCTCTATCTGGATCCTCTCGTCTCCGAGAAGGGCCTTAACAACCCCCGGAGCGCTCTCCACCCCAGAGTTGTAAAGGTCGACACCTTGTTGGATGTTGTCGAAGGTAAAGGCTGAGGCTGGAGCCACCAGCGCCAGCGTCAATATGAGGACTAATTTGAAAGGCAACATATATCGTCATATTACGATGCTGTAGATAAATATCTTTTGTTGATTCTGGGCAAGCTCAACTAATGCGACTTGTGAGCCCCCTGCCGATGTTGTGCTGGAATAAAACGAGATACGGCAATTGAGAGGCTCGCACCTCTATTTTCGGCGAATCTTTAAGTACATTCTTCACCGATAGTATTTCTAGTATGGACATCCTGGTGCTCTGCATCGATAGAGACGACGACCTAGGCAGGAAGGCCAGGGTCGAGAGCCCTGTCGTCGGGAGGGACGCCAACGTCGAAGCCACCCTCAAGCTCGGCCTTGCCGACCCCGAGGACTCGGACGTGAACACAATCCTCGGAGGGATCAAGGTCTACGACGACCTCGCATCTCAGGGAAAGGCCGTTGAGATCGCATCGGTGGCGGGAGACCCCAATGTGGGCCTCGTATCCGACGGGAAGATCGCCCATCAGATCGACGCCCTCATCGAGAGGTTCCGCCCGGCGGGGGTAGTGGTCGTCTCCGACGGCGCAGAAGACGAGGCGATCCTCCCGATAATCCAGTCGAGGGTCAAAGTCGATGCTGTGAAAAGGATTCTCGTGAAGCAGAGCCACAACCTGGAGAGCACCTATTATCTCCTCAAACAGGTCTTCAGGGACCCAAAGATCAGCCACACTTTCTTCATCCCTCTCGGCCTAGCTCTTCTCATATACTCTACCTTCAGCTTTTTGGGACGGTCGGACTTTGCCGTCATCGCCATCCTCGCCGCCGTTGGAGTCTACCTTCTCTTTCGGGGCCTCGGCCTCGACGATTTCATCGAGAGCACCAAGCAAACCTTCAAGGGCAACCTCCGCCGGGGGAAGGTTGCCTTCGTAACCTATGTTCTGGCCGCAGTCCTGGTCCTCATCGCCACGATCCAGGGGTCCACCAGGTTCTGGGACTACTATACCGGCGAGATCTGGTACGGGTATATCGTCTTGGTCATGGTCTTCGTCTACTACAGCATCTGGTGGTATGTGGCCGCCGGGATCTGCGTAAATTTGGGCAAGATCCTGGACTTCTACATCGAGGGGGCGGGGGACGAGAGGGCCTACTCTTACCCCTTCTTCATCTTCGCCACAGGGCTCATCTTCTGGAGCGCCAGCGTCTTCATCCTGGCTAGCAGCGCCGGCATGGCCTTCCCCCTCATCTCAGGCTCCAGCACCGAGTACCTGGCAGTATCGGCAGCTCTGGCGATAACGATAGCTCTAGTAGGTGTGAAGATCTCCCGGAAGATGGTGGGCAGGAGATGATGACGATGAGGACGGAGATGACTCCGGCGCTCAGGGGGACCTTATACTGATGGTGATCAACGCGGAGGGCGAAAGCTGCCTCTGCGACTTCACCTTCGACTTCTACTGGCAGCATCAGGGTTCCCGTCTCGATCCCGACACGGTTATCACCGGCTCTTTCACCCGCCGGGATATGGTGGAGGCGCTGCGGCGGGGCGACGCCGTAACGATTCGGGGCGACGTCGGAGGTCGTCTTGGGTCTAGCCTCGGGGTGGACCTCGCCAGTTTCGGTGGGACCGGCGGCCCCATCGAGTCCACAGGCTCCATCGCCGTCGACGGGGACGTTGGGCCTCGGATGGGGATCAGCATGATCCGGGGCTCGATCTACGTCAGCGGGAAGGTTGCCGAGCCCCTCGGAAACGTGGTCGAGGTGGAGTCGGATAGGACCGGCTATCGGAAGTACGTCTCCATAACGGAAGTTCTGGAACGAAGCGGTCAGGTTATTTCGCCGAACAGACACGTTGAGAGGGGACTCGTCCTGAATGACGGCCTTCTCCGAGAGACCCTGGCGGCGAGGAACAGATCAAAGAGGGCTCTGAGGGTCGAAGGGGACACCGGGATGAGCGCGGGTATATTGATGAGTGCGGGCCTTTTGGAGATTAGGGGAGATGCCAGCAGGAACGCGGGAGTTCTTATGAGGGGGGGGAGGCTCGTTGTCTCTGGAGATTGTGGCGACTTTACAGCTGCCGAAATGAGGGGCGGGGAGATCTTTGTGGCAGGGCATGCCGGTGGCTACATCTGCGCCAAGATGACCGGCGGCGCGGTCTATGCGCCGAAGGGAAAGCCGATCTCACCGGCCAAGGCTCAGCCTCTAAAGGGTGATGAATTTGCCCTCGTCTCAAAAGTCGTGGGCGTCAACTCCTTTCAGGCGATGATGTACAAGAAGTTCTGCCCGTGATTCTGAACTGAAAGTCTGCGGAAGCCCGACTCAATCGTATAACCTTAAAAACGTCTTGAACTGGGGAGATCAGTAGATCTCCTCCAGGTCTTCGATGTAGGCGAAGGCATCGTCGAGCTGTTTTTTGGCCCTCGTCTTCCGGCTCTTCTCGTCTTGGATCGCCTGGGCGGCCTGGGCGTAGAGCATCTCAAGGTCAGGGACCTGACCGAGAGTGAAGACCGAGAGGACCTTCGGCCTCCCCTTCTTTATCACGATCCCTTTGAAGACCTGTCCGATCTTGGTCGAGAGCTTCTCGACGGACTTTGTGATCTCGTCGACGTCGAGGGAATCTCTCGACCCCTGGATGATGATCATCGCTCTCGCAGCGTCCTCGTAGACGTCGGCGGGATAGAGGAGGCCGCCAGGCTTGAGGCTCCCCTCGATCGCCGAGGTGAGGGAGGTCGTCTTCTTGTCCGACTCGTAGAAGCCGAGGGTCCCCATCCCCAGGCCTCCTCGCATCACCGTTTTGAAGTCGCCGAGGTCGGTGACTGATAGCATCTCGCTATCCAAGGACTCGATGAGGAACAAGATCCTCTCAGCCACCATGTCGTTGATCTTGTCGTAGGCGGTCTTGATGTCGCCGCTCAGCCTCTTTAGGTACTGGTTGTCCACAAGGATTATGCCGTCGGAATCCACCTCCTTGATGTCCCTCATGCTGAAGGCAGCGTTCTGGAGGTATATCGACCCCTCCTCCCTGAAGGGGAGGACCATGACGGCGACGACAGTTATGTTCTTGTATCGCTCTTTAAGCTCGTGGACGACGAGGGGGGCGAAGGAGGACCCGGTACCACCGGAAGCGGAGGTCATCACGAAGGCGATGTCGAAGTCGCCTCTTCTCTCGATCTCCTCCATGATCATCTCGCGGTTGTCCCAGAAGCCCTGTTTTCCTATGCTCCGATTGGCTCCGACCCCATGAAGGTTTGGGACGTGGAGCCTATTTTTGGCGGTGGTGAACTTCAGCTCCTTCAGGTCGTTGACAGCGGTGTTGATCGCGAGGGTTTCAACCCTGCTGGGAAACTTCTGTCTTGAATAATATTTGGAGAGCTTGGAGGATCCGCCGAAAGACTCCCTGTTGACCGCGTCGAGTATCCTGTTCCCACATTGGCCGATCCCCAGCATTAATACGTTCAACATAGATATCAGTCCTAGCCTTCTTGATTTAGAGCGACTTTCAAATGCAACTTTAACGCCCTTCGAGGGTCTCCTCGAAACTTTCGTTTTTTGGTCATCTCGCTCGTTTCAATCTTCTCTCTATCCTCAAACTCCGACTTAATATTTATATTCTCTGTACCGCCTGAAGAGCCATACACTCATTATCAGGACGGGCACAATCGGCAGGTAGTAGAGGTACTTGTACTCCCTCTCCAGGACCGCCACCTCGAAAGCCGTCTCCTTCTGCATCATCTCTCCATCGCCCTGATAGCTGGCCTTAAGGTTGACGTCGTAGATTCCGCTCCGAGACCCCTTGAACGTTGCAGAGTAGGTCTCCAACTCCCCCTGTGGGATCTCAAAGAAGCTCTCATCGAGGCTCCCCTTTAAAAGCTCGAGGCCGTCACCTTGGGATTCGACCTCTGCCTTCACCACTACCCGATAAGCGCTGGCATCACCATCGTTTTTGACGGTGACGTTTATCGTCCCCTGACCACCGTGCTTGATCGGCGCTGGCGGGTCGACATTCAGAACCAGGTTCGGTCTTCTCTTGGGGTTGATATCGATTTTGATGGAGGGGGATGTCGCAGAGTAGATCGTCGACTTGGAGTCGGCGTACCTGGCCACCGTCGCCGGCATCTTCACCTCACCTTCTGTGGCCGCCACCATTGAGTATACGGCGAGGTCGGACTCGCCGGGTTGTAGCTGATTTTTGATCTTGGGGGGGTATCCCGCCAGGTACCTGAACTGGGGCAGAGGCGGTGAATCCTGGATGGTTACATCTCTGGCGGTATCGTTCCCGACGTTCTTCACTGTGACGGTCGCCTTCACCTCGTCTCCGACGCTGATCTCAGTTTTGTCCACCGTCGTAGAAACTTCGAGCTTCGGCAGGTTTTTGGGAGCCAACGCCCTCTCGGTCACGTACTTTTGAGGGTAGCCGAAATTCGTCCGATACTCGGCCCTCATCCTGACCGCCTCCTCATCGAAGATATCAATCACCGTGAGGGTAAGGCCGCCGCGTTCTGCCCCCTCGTCGAAGTTCGCATCTCTGTGGTCTTCCATCACCCTCCAGTCCTCGAACTCGCTAACTCTCTTCCAGACCTTCACCTCTATCAGCCCGTCCATGACCGAGACGACGCTTATCAACTCCACCCGGTAGTCTCCGATCTTGACGCCTTCGCCCACTTTCAAGGAGAACTGCCGAGACGTGATCTCGTTCTCAATATCTTCCTCATCAGAGGCAGCTGCCGCCATCAGCGTCAGCTGCATGGACAAAACTAAGAGCACGAGCACCGCAAGATAGATCAGACGCATTCCCACCCACCGGAGTTAGATACGAATAACATGAACGAACGATATAACGTTTATGATCCCTACGACATTAAACGACAGATATAACGTTTATGGTCTATACATCGTTGGGATACTCATAAAAACTCCTCCCAGAATCACCCTTCTATCTCCAGGCTGAAATCGATCCATTTAGCAGACCTGGTGAGGGCTCCCAGGGATACCACATCCACCCCTGCGGCGGCGTAGTCGGCGACGTTCTCGGGAGTTATCCCCCCCGAAGCCTCCAGAATCATCCGATCCCTCAACCCCTCTCTTCTTAGAAGCTCGACGCCCTCCCGGATCATCTCTGGTCGCATGTTGTCAAACATTATTATATCGGCCCCCAAGGATGCCGCCATCAGCATATCTTCCAGGCTCTCCACCTCCACCTCCACCTTCTTGGTGAAGCTGGCCCTGGCTTTGGCGACAGAAAGCGCCTCTTCGAGGCTCATCAGCTTTAGGTGGTTGTCCTTGATGATCACGGAGCTTGAGAGATCGAACCGATGGGGGTCGCCCCCTCCCATTATTACCGCCCTCTTTTCAAAGGATCGAAAGCCTGGGGTCGTCTTCCGGGTGCCCGCAACCCTCACTCTCCCCGCCTTTCTGGCGCATTCGCGGGTCAAAGTCGAGATTCCGCTCATCCTGCTCATGAAGTTCAAGAGAAGCCTCTCAGCCTGGAGGATGGCCCTCGCCCTCCCTCTTATGGCCAAAACCTTCGATCCCGCGCCGACTGAAGCACCCTCTTGGACGAGACGCTCGCCTTTGAGACCGAAATAATTGAGGATCTGATCTGCCTCTTCGAGGCCTGAAACGACGCACTCCTCCTTGACGATAATCACAGCTTTTGCATCAATTTCTGGAACTATCGGGCTCGAGTCGTCCCATTCTCCCAGGTCCTCCCGCACGAACCGTTCCAGCTCAGACGATAGCATACCGCAAAAGTTTTGTTGTCCCATCGATTTATAGGCTGCGATGGTTCTGAAAATAGGGCTTGTTGGCTGCGGCGCGATCGGGACCGAGATCGCAATGGCCATAGACCGCGGCGATATCGGGGCTGAACTGGTGGCGGTCTTCGATCGTAACGAGGACAGGGCGGGGGAGTTGATAAAGTGCCTGAAGGCCCAACCGATGCTCTCGGATCTGGAAGATCTGGTGGAAAGGTCCGAGATCGTGGTGGAGGCGGCGTCTCAGAGGGCGGTTATGGAGGTGGCGAAGGCCACCCTTGAGAGGGGACGAGATCTCATGATAATGAGCGTTGGTGCCCTTCTGGACAGATACGTCTATCGTATGGTGGAAAACCTCGCTAGAGAAAACGGGTGCAGAGTCTACATCCCCTCGGGGGCGATATCGGGCCTTGACGGCCTGAAGTCCGCGGGCGCGGGCAAGATCGACATCGTCACCCTCACCACCACCAAGAATCCGAAGGGTTTCAAGGGGGCGCCTTACGTCGAAGACATGAAGATCGATCTTGACGCAATATCCGAGCCCACTGTGATATTCGAGGGTCCAGCTGAAGAGGCTGTTAAGGCCTTTCCCGCCAACGTCAACGTGGCGGCGACCTTGAGTCTCACAGCGCGGGGGTTGAGGGTGATGGTCAAAATAGTGGCAGATCCAAAGATCGATGTCAACGTCCACCAGATATCGGCTGAGGGGGATTTCGGGCGGATTACCACCAGGGTCGAGAACGTCCCATCCCCGCGAAACCCAAAGACCAGCTATCTGGCAGCCCTCTCAGCCATCGCCACTCTGCGGTCGATGGCGGAGCCCATCAAGATCGGGACTTAGATCCACCACTTGCCGGGCTCCTTTTTCCCGATCATTATCGTCTGGTTCTCCACCTTGTAGGGGAGGTCGTCGGCGGGCTCATAGGTGGCGTAGCGGGCGAGGTCCTCCCAGGCATTCTCGGGGTCGATCACCTTCTCAGCGGGCTGCATCAAAGGCCGCCAGTCCACGGCGCAGCTGCTCCCCTTGGGTATCCAGTAGGGGTCGTCTCCCGTTCCGTCGCCGTCTCGGTCGCGGCCGCTGTAGTCGTCGTAGTAGTTGCCGACGGTGGCGTTCCAGAAGTTGTGGCTGGCGTTGTCGTAGCCTGAGATGAGGTTTCGCTTGAAGTTGTTTTTATATACGAGGTTATTCTCGTTTTTGTCCAGCCGGAGGCCGTTACTGTTCTCGGAAAATTCGTTGCAGAATATAAGGTTGAACCTGCAGCCTCTCGTCATATCCAAACCATTGAAATTCTCTTCCAGGATGTTTCCCGCCACCAGGTTGCGGCTGCTGTTCTCCTGGATGCTGATCCCTATCCCGAGGAGGCCGAACTCGCCACCTCCATTATTTCTGGCCAGGTTATTCACTATCGAGTTGTTGGACCCCGAGGATACGACCATCCCGTAATAGCTGTTCCGATCCGCCCTGTTCTCCTGGATCTCGCATAGGGTGGAGTTCCAGAGGAATAGGCCATTCCAGTTCCCGACGAACTCGTTATCCGATATGAAGCACTCGGAGGACTCCTTCAGCATCATTCCATTGGCTGAGTTTTCTATCGCCTCGTTCTTCTCGATCGTGATTCCATCGCACCCTTCGAGATATGCCCCGTATTTCTCGCATTCCAGAAAGGAGCACCCCTCAATCTTGCCGCCGCGGCATTCTTGGAGCAGAAGGCCCCTCTCACATCTCACAAAAGACGAATTTCGTACGGTGAAGTTCCTGGATCCTTCGACCAGAATGCCGGCCTCCGATCCCTGCAAATCCAAATCCTCAATGACGACGTCGTCGCCATTCACCAGGATCCCCGAGTTAGGCCTATTGAGGGCGTAATGGGGCTTTCGACTAGACTGGTCCATGTAGTAGCTGAACTTGTCGTCCTGATTTCTCGGGACCCCCACCACCTCGAAGCCGATGAGCTTGACTCCGTCCGCCCTGATGGAGATGGCTGGCTCTTGGATCCGGGCACAAGCCGAGGGAGAGCCTATTCCCTGGATGGTGAGGGGTTTGTCGACGGTGAATGGATCATAATCGCCAGCGTAGACCATCACTGTATCCCCTGGAATCGCCCCGTCGATGGCCTCCTGGATGTCGCCCGAGGCGACGATCGAGCTGCAAGAGCCGGTCCACGCCAGAGATAGTATAAATATTAATAGATATATCATTTGAACTGGATATATCACTTGAACTCGTTGGGGCCCGACACTTCTGGACCGTTTGCGATACGATTCATTTTCAATGTCTGAAGTGGCGCATGCCGGTGAAGACCATGGCCATACCGTGTTCATTTGCAGCTTCAATCACCTCACCGTCCCTGATGGACCCGCCCGGGTGGACGACGGCAGTGGCTCCGGCCTCAAAGGTTCTGTCGAGGCCGTCCCTGAAGGGGAAGAAAGAGTCGGTGGCGGCGACGGTGCCCTTCGTCTCAAGACCGTGCTCTTCGGCTTTCTCAGCCCCGAACCTGGCTGAGTCCACTCTGGAGACCTGACCCGAGCCAATTCCTATTATCTGGTTTGCGGTGGCGTAGACGAGGGCGTTGGACTTGACGTACTTGGTCACCTTCCAGGCGAACCGCAGGGCCATCGTCTCGGTGGGGGTGGGTCCTCGTTCTGTCACCACCTTCCATTCCAATATGTCTTCGGTGTCGTAGTCTTGGACCAAAAGGCCACCGAAGACGCTTCTGGATTGGCGCCCCTCGTAAAGCCGGTCCCGTCTCACGAGAAGCTCGCTTACGTCCAGGATGCGCCGATTTGGCTTCTCCCGAAGGATCTCGAGAGCTTCTGGGTCGTAGCCCGGAGCGAGCAGCACCTCAATGAAGTGGTCGCGCATCTTCTCTGCCAGCTCTGCTTCCACCGGCTCAGAGAAGCCGATCACGCCGCCGAAGGCACTCTTGGGGTCGGTGGCCAGAGCCCTGCCGTAGGCCTCCACCTCGTTCTGGCCGTAGGCGACGCCGCAAGGGTTTGCGTGCTTCACTATCACGGCTAAAGTCCTATCTTCCCTCATGCCGTCGTACTCCATCAGGTCGATCAGCATCTCAAGGGTAGCCTCGGAGTCGACGACGTTATTATAGGACATCTCCTTTCCGCAGAGCTTCTCGGCCCTATGGAGGCCGAGCCCGTTGGGCTTCTGATATAGTGAGGCCTTCTGGTGCCAGTTCTCTCCGTACCTCAGGTCCTGCACCTTCTCATAGGTCGAGACGAGATAGCGGGGGCAGTTTCCCTGAAGCGTCGAAAGCCTCTCCGCCTCATTCGATATGTATTTGTACATCGCCTCGGAGGCGAGCTCCTTCCTCGTCTCCTCGGAGAGGGACACATCCGCCTTCATCTCCTGGCCGACCTTCCCGACCAGATTCGAACCTATCAGGACTCCGCAGCCATTCTTCACGGCCTCCCTGACGATCACTGATCCGAATGGTTTGGAGTCGAAGTTTTGATCGCACAGGATGAGGCGATCGGGTCCACCCCACTTACCTCCCTCAGCGGCGACGATCTCGCTCAGGATCTTGGCAGGGTCGGATCTCTGGATCTCAAGCCCCCTCTGCTCCAGATCGAGAAGAAAATCGTTCACCTCTGAAGACTCATCAGCCAGGACGACAACTTGCCTAATCTGCATGAAAACCTTGATCGTCATGGTCCTCAGGTTATTTTAACATTGCCCCCCTTTTGCGGTTTTGAGGGAACTTGAGGCAGATTCGGCGTTTTATTCTGGATTTAAATCGCATTCTGTGAATTGTCGAATAGCCCAGATTCCGGGAGCAAAACCTTAAGTCGCCCTGGAGGTGTTTTTCCCTTTATGAACCGCCCCGACCAAATCCGCGACGCCATCGACCCCCACCCCCGGGGGGTTCTCATCAGGTTCGAGGTGGCGCCGGGGTCCAGCAGACTTCTCGTCCCCTCGGGCTATAACCCCTGGCGGAGGTCCATTGAGGCGAAGCTCACCGAGAGGCCAACGAAAGGCAGGGCGAACCATCAGCTCGAGGAGGCCATCGCCGATCTATTCGGGGTACCCGCCGAGAGGGTCTCTGTGACGACCGGTCAGAAGAGCTCCAGAAAGGTCGTATTGGTCCTGGGAATCGACGCCGACGAGGCAGAGAAGATGCTGGCCGGAGGGATAAGCCCGATCCCATGAGCAGAAGACGTGGTGGCTGCCGGAAAGGGCGCGAGCCCCGGACAAGAAAGCCCAGCCTTGATCCCGAGTCTCTGGAGATGCTGGTATCATCCCTGGTGGAGGCATCAGAAGATGGTGCCGCAATGATCGTGGAGGGGGAGAGAGACGAAAAGTCCCTTCGGGACCTGGGAGTCGAGGGGCCCATCGTCAGGGCGGCCCGAAGGCCAGCCTTGGATGTGGCTGAGGAGGCGGCGCGAGAGTTCGATGTGGTGATAGTCCTCACCGACTGGGACAGAACCGGAGAGGAGCTAGCGAGGAAGATGGAACGGCACCTCCAGGGCACGGGGGCGAGGGTCGACCTCGAGACGAGGAAGCGGCTGAAACGGATGGTCCGCCGGGAGATAAAAGACGTCGAGAGCCTCAGCAGGTTCGTAGAAAGGGTGAGGACGAACATATGTCCAAAAGAATTGCCATAACCGGCACCCCGAGGTTGGGGAAGTCTACGCTTCTCATAAAAATCCTTGCCCGACTCGGCTGCCGGGCGGGCGGCCTCCTCACCCAGGAGGCTCCGGCGCGATGGAGAGAGGGGGGCTTCGAGCTTCTGGACCTAATAGGTGGCGAGGTTGGGACCCTCGCCTCCATCGAAGGCGTGGGGTCGAGGCTCGGAAGATACAGGATACACCCTCTGGATCTGGAAAATATCGGCGCGAAGGCGGTAGAGAGAACGGTGGAGGTGGCGGAGGGGGTGGTGATCGACGGAGGCCGGGCCGATGGAGCTATTCTCCGGGAGGTTCGCCAAAGCGGCGGAGTTGGCTCTCGAATCCGATGAACCGATGCTCGTCGTCGTCCACGCCAAGTCCCGCGACCCCCTCGTAAAGAGGATCAGAGAGGAGTTCGCGCTTTACACCATCACCGAGAATAACAGAGACGACCTCGTCGACGAGATCGTCTCCGATTTTGCCCTCCAGATCTGAAGCGCTCTTGGGGCTTTTGGCTCAGGATCCTCCGTAGATCTCCTCGAGCTTTGTGATCTTCTGGATCTCCTCTTTGAGAGCCGGGGGAAGACCCTTGATCTCGACGTCGAGAAAGCCCCGGACGATGACGCTGGTGGCCTCGTCGGTGGACAATCCCCGAGCCATCAGGTACTCCAGCTCCACCTGGGAGATCTTTCCGACGGCCGCCTCGTGAGACATGTCCAGACCTCCGCACCAGCCGTCCAGCTCAGGGATCGAGTAGATCCTCCCCTTCTCTGTGAGGATCAACCCGACGCACTCGACGTGGGCTCTTATGTCTGGGACTTTGCCCACCATACGGCCCCGGTTGATGATCTCGCCGCCGGTGGAGACAACCCTTGATATCGATTCTGCGCTGGTGTGGGGGGCGGCGAGGACGGTCTGGTTTCCTATGTCGATGTTGCCCCTGCGGGCGTACATAATGGTGTTGAAGCTCGCGACCGCCCCCTCGCCGACGAGGGTGGCGGTGGGGAAGGCCTGGAGGCTCTTGACGGGGGTGAGGGTGATGTAGTTCTCGGAGATGGACCCTCCCGCATCTATGCGGCTTGCGCCCCGGGGCCTCACCTCCACCTCCTCGCCCCAGTTGTGGACCATGGTGAAGGTGACGTGAGCGTTCTTCTTGACATAGACCTCAGAGACCCCCAGGTGGAGGCCCTTCCCCGCATGAGAAGGGGTAGTGCAGCCGGTGATGATATGAAGGTCGGACCCCTCCTCGGCGATGACGACGTTGTGGACCCTCTGACGCTTGTTTTTGCCTCCCATGAAGAGGCACGTCTTGAGGGGAAAGATGGTCTTCGTCCCTGGCTTCGCCCGGATGAAGTAGCCTGCCTGGGGATGCATCCCGACGTCGGCGGTGTACTTGTCGGTGTCGATGGGTACGAGCTTCCAGAAGTAGTCTTCGAGATAGCTGTGCTCTTTTAGGGCGGCGCCGATGTCCATCACCTCGATCCCCTCCATCGAGGAGCCCCTGTGGACCGCCGACTGGTCCACCTGGAAGTAGTCGCCCGCCGACTCGCCCGAGAGGCTCACCCCGGCGTTGACGGCTGCAGTCTGGATGTCCTCGGGGAGCATCTCCAGGGCCTCGATCTCGCCGAAATCCTCCGACTCGGAATCGTAGCTCTCGATATCGATATCCGTCCCCAGCGCAGCCTTCTTATCCAGCGCTTTTTTCGCCTTCTCCTCTAGACGGGACATAGACATGCAGCACACCCCTCGTATCCGTTGACCTTGATCTGTTCCAGGATCTCCTTCGGGCTTCCCGAACAGACGATGGTGCCATCGATCATGACGTGGGCCTTGTCCGTCGCCATGTAGTCTAGGATGTGACCGAAGTGAGTGATGATCACCCCAGACTTCGTCCTCATGCTCGGCTTGAGATCCTTCTGGGTGAGGGAGTTTATCGCCCGCCCTATCACCTTGATGTTCTCCAGGTCCACCCCGGAGTCGGGCTCGTCGAGCATCACGAAGTCCGGCTCCTGGGCCAGGAGCTGGACCATCTCCGACCTCTTCACCTCGCCCCCCGAGAAGCCTTTGTTCACCTCCCGGTCGGCGAAATCCTCGAAGTCGAGGTCCGCAAGGATCTTCTCCGCATTCGCCTGGGGGTTACAGAGCTGGATCATGTCCCTCACCTTCAACCCCCGTATGGTGGGAGGGTGCTGGAAGGCTATCCCTATGCCGAGCTTCGCCCGCTCGTGGATCGGCATGTGAGTTATATCCTCCCCCTTGAACCTGATCGTCCCCCTATCCACCACGTACCGGGGGATTCCCGCTATAGTGCTGAGCAGAGTCGTCTTGCCGCAGCCGTTGGGGCCGAAGAGGGCGTGGGTCTCGCCCTGCCCCACCTTCACGTTCACCCCCTTGAGGACCTGCTTTCCCGCTATGCTCACCCAGAGATCTTCAACCTCTAACGTCGGACCGCCTCCTTGCACCGTAAATTATCGGAACCGTCTGTATTCTCGCCTGAACTAATTGACCTTGTCACTAATAACCTCTTCCCTTTTGGCGGCGAGGTCCTGTTGGACGCGATAGTCCGGCTTTTCGGGCCCCTCGTAATCGTCCACGTCTCTAATCCATAGGAAAGCCATATACCGTTGCAGGTCCAACTCCCGACCATGATCAGGGGAAAGGCATGGGTATTCGGGGACGACGTGGACACCGACGTCATAATCCCCGGCCCCTACCTCAGGACGAAGAATATCAAGGAGCTGGCCCTCCACGCCATGGAGGGACTGGACCCGGACTTCGCGAAGAATGTGAGGCCGGGGGACGTGATCGTCGCCGGGAAGAACTTCGGCTGCGGCTCCTCTCGGGAGCAGGCGCCACTGGCCCTAAGAGAGGCAGGGGTGGGCTGCGTCGTGGCGAAATCCTTTGCTCGCATATTCTATCGAAACGCCATCAACGTCGGCCTTGCGGTGATGGAGGCTGATGTCGAGGCCCTTGAGGGGGATGAGGTGGAGGTGGACCTCGCGAAAGGAACGGTGACCGTAGGGGAGAGGATCTTTCCGGGGACGATGCTTCCGGATTTCCTCCTGGCGATCCTCCAGGACGGTGGGCTCGTCCTCCATCGAAGAAAGGAGAAGGAAGGAGCAGCTTGATATTCCCTGAAGATTACAAGTATGTAGGAACTGCCACCGAGGCGAGGCCTGGCGACCCCATCTACTTCTCCACGAAGTACCTCATCCACTTCGGTGGCGAGATCACCATCTACGCGGTGGAGACGGAGCCCGGGAAGGGGTTCATGCGGCCGGTGAGGTCGATGGAGTCCTTCGCCAGCGGGGACGAGATCCTGGAGTACCCGGAGAAGATCGACACCCGGAACCGGACGAGGCTGATCCACCTCGCCACCGACCTGTGCCAGGAGAGTGTGACGACGGTGATATTTCGGGGCCCCGACGAACACGTCACCTTCGTCCACAGGCCGGACCTTTCGGCCATCACAGAGATCGAGATCCTGGACGTGGTACCGCCCCGACCGTCATGGCTGGTTTACGTCATCGAGAACCTGGAAGAGGCCGGTGTTCTCGGCGATCTCGCCCTGAAGTTTAAGGAGAGGGTCCTCGACCTGAGCCTCTACGACGCAGACGACGTCTACTTCCCCTGCACCGCCTCGGGGCTGGGCAGGTCCCTGGACTCGGACAAAGTCGAGATCGACGACCCCCTGATCGTGGGGTGCGAGGTCTCCAGGGAGGTATTCAGGGGGATGTACCCTGGAAAAGAGCATCGGTTTTTTAACACCTGCCCCCTCTCCAACGACCTTCTGGTGCCGACGGGTCCCTTCATCACCAGGTGCTGCAGATCCGAGCGGAGGGGGATCACCACCTCGCGGGGCCACCGAGGCGTTGTGGTCCATTGGGGGGACGGGGCCCCCAGAATCGCGGAGGCGATAAGATGTCTTGCAGAGGAGCTGAAAAGAGAGTAGCCTTGGTCAAAGGAGACGGCGTGGGTCCAGAGGTCATCGACAGCGCTCTCGCCGTCCTCGCGGCGGCGGGGGCGGACCTGGAGTTCGTCCCCGTGGAGCTGGGGTACGGCCGGTGGAAGAGGACGGGAAAGGCGATGGCAGAGGGGGATTTAGACCTGATCAAGACCTGCCACTGCATCTTATTCGGCGCCATCACCACGCCGCCTGACCCCGAGTATAGAAGCGTACTCCTCGCCTTGAGGAAGGGGCTGGACCTCTACGCCAACATCAGGCCCTTCTCGGCGCCTGGGCTGGACTTCGTGATAGTGAGAGAGAACACCGAGGGGATGTACTCGGGGGTCGAGAAGCTGGACGAGGAGGAGGCTACGACCTTGAGGGTGATAACCCACCGGGGATCTCTCCGGATCGCCGAGAGGGCATGTGCCATAGCCTCCAAGAGACAGAAGCTCACCATCGTCCACAAGTCCAACGTCCTCAAGAGCGACACCCTGTTCCTTCGGATCTGCGGTGAGACGGCCCACCGGTGGGACGTCCCCTTCGAGGATATGCTCGTCGACGCCGCAGCCTACAACCTGATCATAAACCCCAAAAAGTTCGACGTGATCGTGACAACAAACCTCTTCGGAGACATCCTCAGCGATGAGGCCGCAGGGATCGTCGGGGGCCTGGGGCTCTGCCCCAGCGCAAACCTTGGCGATAAGTACGCCCTCTTCGAACCGATACACGGGTCGGCCCCGGACATCGCTGGAAAGGGGATCGCAAACCCGGTGGGCGCCATCAGGTCCGCCGCCATGATGCTGGAGTGGTTTGGGGAGGCCGAAAAGGCGAAGACGATCGTGGAGGCTGTAGAGTGGGCACTAGCCCACGGAATCGTAACTCCGGACCTGGGAGGAAACTGCTCTACAAAAGAGGTGGCAGAGGCGATAGCGGGGAGGCTTGTATAGCCCGCCATCGCAAGCGTCCCCTCTGATGAGGCATATCTCTTGATGATCCCCCTCAGGGGGACGGGAGGAAGGGCACGGCCGCTCCTCACCGGCCATCATCGGGGAGATCCACCAGATCCGGTATATCCAGCGGTGAGACGGGTATCGCCATCGATATCGTCGTCTTTCGGAGCTCCCGGATGATAGAGCCGATCCTCTCTATCGAGAAGAGCATCTCAGAGAACATGCCGTCAGCTTTGTTCCCTCCGGCCAACCTCCGGACGTGGCTCTTGTAGTACCAGTTTAGGAGCTGCCGGAGCTTCTCGTCGTTGTATCGCATGGCTTCGTCCACCTCCGCCGGCATCTCGGGGAAGGCCTCCACCAGATGATCCAGGTTCTCCCGACAGGGGGCGGCCATCTCCATCAGGTTTCCTAGGGATTCGGTCGATAGCATCATCCTTTTCTCCTTCATATGCTCGAACTTCTTTGCCATGACGACCGTCTGCTCCACCATCGACGCCACGAGGTCGGAGACCCGGGCCAAAATCGATATCCTGGCGGCATCTTCGACGTGCATCTCTCTATCCGAAAGGGCCACGACCGCCGCCTCGATAGCGGAGTTGAGGAAGGCAACATAATCTCGGAGGTGCTCGATCCTCGCGCAGGCCTCCGTCTTGCCCGCCCCCACCTCCAGGCTCTTCTCGAAGACTTCCCTCGACACCTCCATCATATGGACGATCTCCATTTCGACCTGCCCGGTCGCAGTGGAGGAGTCCTCGGGGAGAGGGTCTCTCAGGTGCCGCGTTACGAAGACGACCTCCGCGTCCTTCTCAGGGACTATCCGCATGACCAGACTCCCGAAGGGCTTTATCCCGGCCAGGAAGACGAGGGAGGTGGAGAGGTTGAATATAAGGTGAGAGTTGGCCACCTGCTGGGCGGGGCTCCCCCCGATCTCTCGGATCAGCTCTGAGAAGGGCCCGAGAAGGGGGAGGATCAGGACGACCCCCAGGAGGTTGAAGAGGAACTGGGCCACCGCCGTCCTCCTGGCTGCGGAGTTCATCCGGATGGCAACGATGAGTCCCGTCGTCGTAGTCCCGATGTTCGCCCCGAGGATGATGGGGACCGCCTCGGCCGGCGTTAAAAGCCCGCTCTGAGCCATTACGACTATAAGCCCCGCCGTCACCGAGCTCGACTGGAATAAGTTGGTGATGACGAAGCCGATGAGGATCCCTATCAGAACGTCATCGGCCATCGCCAGAAGGGCGATGACCTCCGGATCGTCCTGGAGAGGGGCGATCTCGGCGGAGATGAGGTTTAGGCTGAAGAAGACGAGGCCGAAGTAGAAGATCGGCTTTCCGAAGACCCTGTAAGGTCCCCGGACGAGGCCCAGGAGGAAACCGGCGACGACGAAGAGGGGGGCGAAGGCGGTCAGCTTGAAGGCGACGAGCTGCGCCGTGAGGGTCGTCCCAACATTCGCCCCGATGACGAGGCCTATCGACCCCAGGAAGGAGATGGCTCCGGCGTTCACAAGCCCCACAGCTATGACGGTGGTGGCGGTGCTGGACTGGGTGATAGCTGATACGGCGGCCCCCGCCAGGGCGCCTCGGGCGGGGGTGCGGGTCGCATTCTGAAGAAGGGTCCAGAACCGCTCTCCAGCCGCGTGGCGGACCTCTTCGGAGAAACGGTCGATGCCGTAGAGGAAGAGGACGACAACGGGGACTATGGCAAGGAGGAGGCTCCAGTTCATAAAGACATCCCAAATCGACGCATTTTGCAGGGGTTCGGCGGTTAAAAATCTTCCGACTTCGATTAAGAGAAGGCCACGCCCCTCCTGATCGAAATCTTTTTCACCAGGGAGCCCCCTTCGCCCCCTGAATGTCAGAAGAGAAGGCTCAGACCCGCAAGAAAAACTCCAACGGCCGCAAAGGCGAGCTGTCGGAGAAGCTGGGCGATATGAACGTGAACATAAGCGCCCCGAAGTTCAACTACAGGGAGTACATCAGGGTGCTGAAGCTGGCGAGAAAGCCCACCCGGGAGGAGTTCCTTTTGATCTCCAAGATCTCCATCCTGGGGATAGCCCTCATCGGAATTTTGGGCTTCATCATCTACGTCTTCCTCACAGAGCTGCCGAAGGCGATCTGAATTTAAAAAAAGTCTAAAAACGGGGCCGCTGGCCCCGTCCATTGGATTTTCTATTTTATCCCACTTCGTTCAGCCCCCGCAAGGTGGCGCCGAACTCCGACTCGACGATGCTCGAGACGCCCATCGTCTTGGGGTGAAGGTCGATCTCCACCATCACGTGCTGGTGGCCGAGCTCTCGCAGGGGCCGGACCTGCCGCGGGCCGTTGGTGATGGAGAAGACTTCCACCCCTTCCAGCGCGGCCATCGGTACCGCATGGGGGACCCCAGAGATGACGGCAAAGTCGTAGCCTTCCTCTCCGGCCAGCCATTCTGCTACCTCTTTTCCGGCGATGGGGTACTCATCGAGGCCGCCGATGATCCGGTCGATCACAACGCCCCTCTCAAGAAGCCCCGAAAGGATGTTCTTCGCATCCCTCTTAACCTTCGCGAGCCCCTTATTCTCGTCGAGGTTTGCGAGGGTCTTGACCTCAGAGCCTCGATCCTTTGCCACCTGGGCCACGGCGGCGTTGATGTCGGCGAACATGTAGGCAGTCTCCTTCTTGGCGTTGAGGACGTTTATCCCCCTCTTCCCCTCGCTCATGAGACTGAGAAGCCTTTCTGCGGCCTTGTACTTGATCTCGCCCCTCTCGGGTGCCAGGTACTCTTGGCTTGCGGCTCCGTAGAGCCTCTCGACCTCCGTCGCCTTCTCCAGGAGGAACTTTTGCCGGTCAAACTCAGCCCGGTCAATGATCCCCTTCTCCAGGGCCGCCTCCAGGGTGATGATGACGCCTTTGGTGTTGTCCCGGTATCCGGCGTGAACCTCCACCTCGATGACCGGCACATCGAGGTCGGCGTCGACGACGGACTGGTGGAGGTCTTCACCGATGATCATGCTGCTGCAGGTTCCCACGACGCCTATGAGCTTCGGGTCGAAGAGCTCCCTCGCCCTCTGGAGAAGCCGTGTGAGCTGCTCCTGACCGCCGAAGACGAAGCCCGCCTCGTCGAGGGCGGTGGTGAGGGTGTGGACGCCGTCCTCCTCCAGGAGGCGGGCGTGCTTGAAGCAGCAGCCGCTGGGGCCATGCATTATGACGACGTCGACGCCCAGGTCTCTCAGGGTGTAAAGGGCCGCCACGATCGAGCTGGGCCTTGGATGCAGTATCTGAACTTCGCTTGCCACCATGGATATCACCTGAAACATTTAACGCATGATATTAGCCTGTCGCCTTTCACAAGTCCGGTCTTCGCCAGGGATAGACCAGAGTTGAGGTCGGAAGCTGTAAAGGCCGAAAGGCTGGATGCATGAGGCGCCAGCCTATCCCCCACCAAGATCAGGATGTCGACCTCCCTGCGCCGGCGGACCAGAATCTCTATCAAGGCCGGAATCTCCATCCCCTCACAGACCGTCTCAGCCTCCTCTCCGACGACGAGGGCGACCCTCCCGCCACCGCCGATCCGGTCCATAGCCGCCTCGACCCCCGTGGCCCGGAGGCCGGAGTTGGAGTTGTCGAGGACCGAAATTCCGTCCTCCTCCACGCTCTTCATCCTGCCGCCGAGCCCCTCGAAGCCTTCCAGGGCGGAAGCAATCTCAGTGAGGCTCAAACCAGCTACCAGGGCCGCGGCCGCGGCCCCGGAGATGGCCTCCGCGTAGCTTTCGGGATCGAGACCCTCGCCGAGGTCGAGAGTCACCCTCTCACCCTCCGCCCGAATCTCCCTTCCATCGCACCAGACCTGCCCCCTCGGCCCCGGGCCGAAGGTCAAATCGGCCGAGATCCCTACGTCCTCGCCCGCGATCAGCTTAGAGCCCCCCTTCGATAGGGTGACCATCTGGAGCTTGGCGGTGCTGGCCCAGAGGGACCCTCCCGCCACCTTATAGTCGCCGGCAAAGCTCGTCAGGACGCCGAAGTCAGCGAGGCCCGTCCCTCCTAGGGACACCTCGCAGACCAGATCTGTCGCGCCGGTTTCCAAGGCAGCTTCGAAGGCTCGGATCACGTTGGCGGGGGTGATGCTGAGCCCTGAAGCCGCGACCTCGCTTTTGCCCTCCCTCCAGACCTCGATCCCGCGGGTGGTGTGGGACGTGACCGTTCCCCTGGTCGAGAGAATCTGAGCCAGGATTAGGGCCGTAGTGGTTTTGCCCCTCGTCCCCGTCACCTCGAAGGCCCTAAGGTCCCCAACGCCCGCCAGAAGATCGCCGACGGCCCGATGGTGAGAGATCACTTTTTTTTTGAGACGGATCGCCTCTCTGTGGGCGGGGTTTCTTGGCGAAAGGTGGATCGGGGCGACGACGAGGTCGAAGCCCGAGAGGTCCGGCACATTGTGGTAGACCTCGAAGGCCTCGGCCTCGATCCCAGCCTCCCTCATCCTATCTGCGATCAGCCCTGCGCCGTGGATGGTGTCGAGGACCGCTGACCTCGGAGCTACTTCAGGGCTTCCGTTGCTCTCCGGTATGCGAGGGAGGCGATGCATTCGTCCACGCCCAGGGGCTCTGCGCACCTGATCTCCACCTCGTTTCCGTTCAGTTTGCACTTCCCTTTCCGAGAGCTCGGGTCCACGGAGAGCTCATTTGGTATATCCTCCAGGGTGTGTACTCCGTGGGCTAGGAAGATGGGGAGGGCGACGATCGTCTTGACGTTGGTTCCCGAGAAGCTCTCAAGGCCCGTGGCGATGTTCGGCTCGTCCATGTTCAAAAAGGCGATCCTCACGGGGCCTGTATGGCTTTTTCCTATAAGCTCCGCGCACTTTTCCACCATTTCTCTGTTGTACGGCTTGGTGCTGCCATGTCCGAGAACAAGAATCCCTACATCGTCTACCATAAATCTCACCGATGCTACGTTTTTGCATATTTGTATTAACCAGATGGGATTAATAACTAATAAATCCTTTCCCGACGTAAAGTGACTCTGGCCTCCCACCCCCACGAACCTTCTTCGGTGGTCAAAGCCTTCGCTTCGGGCGGAGGAGATAATAAATGGGATAAGTAGACATGAGCCGCATAGCGTATCTTCTGGCCTCAGTTCTCTTAGTTATGCAGACTGCTGGTGGAGTAGAAGTCTTCATGTCGACGCGAGATAGCCTCACCTTCGCCGATAACCTGACCCTGGTGGTGATGGATGTCGAGCCGTGGGCGGGCGCCGGGGAGGGTGTCGTTTGGCTTGAACTGAGAGACGGGCGCGGCCACCTCAAGTCCTCGGTCCTCAGGGCCGGGGAGAGCTTCGTCTACGAGGAGAGGGGAGAGGGGCTGAACCTGACTATCGCCAGGATCTACGCTGGAGGGGAGAAGGATCTGGTGGACCTGGAGCTCGTCTCCGGCGAGGTGGTCAGGGGGCCAGTCCAAAGGCCGCCCAATGGCACAGATGGAAATCGCGACCGAGATGGCCCAACGGGGGACTCGTCCTTCCTCAACTGGGGGCTGGCCGCCGTTCTGGCCCTGATCCTGGTGGCCTGGGTCTACTTCGGGGCGAGACAAAAAGGACGTCGACGGTGACGTAACCTGGGAGGAGCCTAGGAGACGGTTCGACTTCGTTACAGATTAGTAACATATTTTAACTCGACAAGAGATATTTGTTGGGGTAGAATAGAAGAAGAGCCCACCTAGAAGAGCCTCATGAAAAATTAAATATTTCTTTAAATATGGAGTTAGAAAGGATGAAAGGAACTGCAACAGCATTTTTAGTGGGCATCTTGGTTCTTGGTGCTCAGTTGTCCTCTGCTTCAGAGAATGGCGATTCGAGGGAAAAAATGTTCTGCTCTAGCGCTGCGGTCTATCGCGTCTTCCAGGATGATGAGTTCCATTTTCAACTGCTCAGACAGCTGAGCGTCACGTCTTATGGTGGCGCGGACATCAATGAATGCCTGATCACTGCGTCTCGAATCGATCCGGGAGATTTTGAGAGCTGGTATCTGGAGTGGTTTGCCGCCGCAGAGAGCGTTCATCAAATCGCAGACGAGTCTCTGGAGAAGGGACACAATGTCAGCGCTCGGGACGCCTACCAGCGGGCCTCGGGATACTACCGCGCAGCAGAGTTCTTCTTGCATGGAAATCCCGTTGATCCCCGCATCCTTCAGACCTGGGGAAAGAGTCGCGAATGCTTCCGAAAGGCCATCGATCTCGTGCCGCACCCGGTGGAGATGGTGGAGATACCTTACGAGAATACGACGCTTCCCGGTTACTTCCTGAAGCCAGACCCTTCTGATCAGCCCCGGAAGACGTTGATCCTCCAGACCGGCTTTGATGGCACCGCAGAGGAGCTCTACTTCAGCCAAGGAACGGCTGCAGTGGAGAGGGGGTACAACTGCCTGATCTTCGAAGGGCCCGGACAGGGTGGGGTGCTCAGAGAGCAGGGGCTCCATTTCAGGCCGGACTGGGAAAATGTGGTCACGCCGGTGGTGGACTACGTCCTCACCCGAAACGAAACGGATCCAGGGGGCATAGCCTTGATGGGCATAAGCATGGGCGGATACATGGCTCCGAGGGCTGCGGCCTATGAGCATAGAATCGCAGCCTGCGTGGCCAACGGTGGGGTCTACGAGCTGAACTATACCAGAGACTTCAGCCCTGAGGAGATGTACGCCCTCATCAACTACCCGGATGAGTTTGACGCAGGAACCCGGGAGGCGATGAAGAACGATACCAGCCTGAGGTGGAGCATAGAGCACGGCATGTATTCCTTCGGCGTTGACACCCCTCACGAGTTTTTGATCAAGAGCCAGGAGTACAACCTCAAAGACTGCGTCCAGCAGATCAGCTGCCCCGTGCTGGTGGTGGATTCTGAGGACGATTGGATGATGCCGGGAAGAGCCATGCAGCTCTACGACGCTCTCGAGAGCCCCAAGGAGTACATGCTTTTCACCATCGAGGAGGGCGCTGGGGAGCACTGCCAGATGGGTGCCCGTCGGCTCTCCAATCAGCGAATCTTCGACTGGCTTGATGAGACCCTGGAGGGATGCCAGAAGGGCAGCTGAGGGCACAATCTAAAAATCGAGTGATATTCGGTTGTTAAGAACAAAACAGTCTCCCATTTTCCCCTTTTATCTTTAATGTGTTTACGAATATTAGTGAATTCAAATTTATTCTTTAACATAGTTTTTCAAGAAAAGATATTAGTTATAGAATTAAACTAAAATCCGATAGCTCAGGCTAATTAATTAACTATAATGTACATTTATATTAAAATTCCATTACCCTGGATCCAGGAAAGGAATGAACATGAGGAACGCTTCGAGTAACGTTTTTTCAGGTTTTCCGAACATCCCCGCCCTTTTCAGAGCAGACAGCCTCATTTGATCTTCAATTTCTCTGGTCTTTAGCTGTCTCTTCCTGTGGGTCTTGAGGCTTGTAGAATAATAATTTTCTATGGCATTGTTCGTAGCTGGGGCACCATCCACAAAGTAAAACGCTGTAAGATTCGGCCATAGCTCTTTGATTTTCATCAGTCTTTTTCTCACAGCTATCTCGAAAGAGTCTATTCTGCTCATTAAGTGATTAAAATTATTTTTAGCATCATGATGCGGTCTTTGTTCCAGGTTCTGGTTGTTCCTCCTGCGTTTGAGTTCCAGATCATGAGTCAAACTGGCGGCGGCGCACCCCGCAGCAAGC
>LDZT01005113.1_pt1 | contig 49026 bp, 48 predicted proteins | sample 615521 | NCBI WGS metagenome assembly LDZT01 (sample SAMN03408292, study PRJNA278302) | terrestrial metagenome | isolation source: oil reservoir sample SB1 | place: USA: Alaska, North Slope, Schrader Bluff formation | collected 2011-09 | reverse complement strand
CCCCGCCGGCACCGGCACCGACCGAGAAGGGCTCTTCATGCGAGACATCAACCTCCGCTACGTCGAGGAGACGTACGACGAGCACGGGATCCTCTCCCGCTTCGGCCTGCACTACCCCGAGGACTTCAACTTCGGCTACGACGTCGTCGACGATATCGCCGAAGCGGAGCCCGACCGTCGCGCGATGGTCTGGTGCAATCCCGAGGGCGAGGAGCACACCTTCACCTTCGGCGAGATGAAGCGCTGGAGCGACAAGACCGCCACCTACCTCGCCTCGCTCGGCATCGGACGCGGCGACATGGTGATGGTCATCCTGCGACGCCACTACCAGTTCTGGTTCGTGGCCACCGCCCTCCACAAGCTCGGCGCCGTGATGATCCCCGCCACCTTCATGCTCAAAGAGCACGATCTCACCTACCGCATACAGAGCGCCGGCGTGAAGGCGCTCATCTGCACGTCGGTGGGCGACATCGCGGCCACGGCCGACGCCGTGGTGGCCGAGTGCCCCACGCTCGAGACGCGCATCCTCGTCAACGGTGGGGGCGGCGGTATGCTCGCCGGTCAGGAGCTCGACGCCGAGGGCAACCGCATCGGCGAGGCGCTCTCGGGTCCGGACGGCGTCTGCTCGCTTCCCGCCACCCGCGCGGGCTGGCACGACTTCAACACCGGCGTGCGTGAGGCGTCGGAGAGCTGGGAGCGCGTCCCCACGCTCGCGGCCGATCCCTTCTTGCTGTACTTCTCCTCGGGCACCTCGGGCAACCCCAAGATGGTGCTCCACGACAGCGGCTACGCGCTCGCGCACACGGTCACGGCCAAGCACTGGCACAACGTGGTGAGCGACGGCGGAGTCCACTTCACGATCGCCGACACCGGCTGGGGCAAGGCCGTGTGGGGCAAGTACTACGGCCAGTGGACGATGGAGGCGTGCGTCTTCACGTACGACTTCGATCGCTTCGATCCCGCCGAGATCCTCTCGCTCATCGAGAAGCACCGCATCTCCACGCTCTGCTGTCCGCCCACGATGTACCGCCTCATGATGCAGGCCGGCGTGGACGGCTACGACCTCAGCTGCCTCTCGTACTGCACCACCGCCGGCGAGGCGCTCAACCCCGACCTTTTCGACGGCTGGCGCGAGCACACCGGACTGTCGCTGGTGGAGGGATTCGGTCAGACGGAGTCCACGCTCCTGGTCTTCAACTCGATCGGCATGACGCCCAAGCCGGGCTCGATGGGCAAGCCATCGCCGCACTTCACCGTGCAGATCCAGGACGAATCCGGCGCCGAGTGCCCGCCAGGCACGACCGGCGAGGTCGTCGTGAGGATCCACCCGCGCCCCGACGGCATCCTGCTGGAGTACTTCCGCGACGAGAAGCGCACCGCCGAGGCGATGCACGATGGCTGGTACCACACGGGCGACACCGCGTGGGCCGACGAAGACGGCCACTACTGGTACGTGGGCCGCAACGACGACGTGATCAAGTCGAGCGGCTACCGCATCGGCCCGTTCGAGGTGGAGAGCGTGCTGCTTGAGCACGACTCAGTACGTGAGTGTGCTGTCACCGGCGTGCCGGATCCCGTACGCGGCTACGCCGTGAAAGCGACGATCGTGCTGAACGAGGGCTACGCCGGCGATGAGGCGCTCGTGAGAGAACTTCAGACCTGGGTGAAGAAGCGGACCGCGCCCTACAAGTACCCGCGCATCATCGACTTCGTGAGCGCGCTTCCCAAGACCGTGAACGGGAAGATCCGCCGCGTAGCCATCCGGGAACACGACACGGGTGCCGGCGGCGAGTAGTACATCGTAACAATATACACAATGTACCTGGCGGGGTATGCTCAAATCAGCACATCCTATGCAGTTTGATATTTGTTCTATGCGGATACGCACTCAGTGGAGGGAATCCGACCGCCCTTGCGGGGACGGAAACCGAGTGGGGAGGGGAGGTGCCAGACGATGTCATTCACAGCCGTACTGGTGCTTGCCGCGATCGCATGGATCAGCCTACAGTACCTGATCCCCGGAGCCCTGTCCTACTACTTCCTGTGGCGAGACGAGATGAGGGCCGAGGCAGCTGACCCCGCCCACATCCATCCACGTCACCTCTTCACCGGCGCCTGAGATCCTTCTGAGCGCCGTTGGGGATGAGCCGGGCCGCACACGCGGCCCGGCTCTCGTTTCTACCCCGGCCTTCCCACCGAGCCGCACACACCGCCGCGGTCACCGTGGAGGGAGGTGCGCGGGGGTGATAGAATCCACCACGCGCCCTCTTAGCTCAGGGGATAGAGCACAGGTTTCCTAAACCTGGTGTCGGAGGTTCGAATCCTCCAGGGGGCACCACGAGACCGCCCGGAGGGAGCGGCACCAGCCGCTCCCTCTGCTGCTCGTATCCTCCGCGCACGTCCCCACCGGCAGGAATCGCCTCTCCTCATGCGAATAACGGGGTGGTGAGGTATGCCTGCATCGAGGGGACCTGCTATGCCCACGAACGACGACCGGCGCTGTTTCTCACACATCCGCGCACTGATGGCGGGCACTCGCGAAGGCATGATAGCCGTCGCGCCCGATCACACCGTACGTGTGCTCAACGAACCTGCGGCGGAGATGCTGGGGCTTGAGCGGACCGAGTGCGTCGGGGCGCCTTCGAGCGTGCTGGGCGTGCCCGAATTCGTTCCAGCGCTCAAGTCCGCGGCTGCGGAGTGGGAACTGGTGAGCAGCACCTTCGAGCGAGCCGGGCACAGCTACTCGTTCACGGTCGCGCCCTATACCGAGGACGGCGGCGGCACCGGCACCGTGATCACCGTGCGTGACGATACCGAGCTCCTGGCTGTGCGGCGCCGCTCGGAGGCGATTCTTCTCAGCACGAGCGACGGCATGCTGGTGTTCGACGCCGAGGACCGTCTCACGTTCGTGAATCCCGCAGCGGAGAAGATCCTGGGTCGTGGGGCGGAGACCCTCGTAGGCCTGAAGACCGACACCTGGGAGGTCTTCGGCATCGCACCAGACCCCGCAGGCCCGGTGCGCGAAGCGGGTACTCAGGTGCGCGAGGTGCGCATGGAGGAGCCGGAGCACCGGATCGTGGACGTGCGGGTGGACCCCGTGTACGACGACCGGGAAAGCTACGTAGGGTCGGTGGCGACGATCCGCGACGTGACCAGCGAACGCGAAGCGATGCAGATGAAGAACGAGTTCGTCTCCACGGTATCCCACGAGCTCCGGACGCCGCTCACGTCGATCAAGGGCTACATCGATCTTATCCTCGATGGCGAGGCTGGAGAGATCAACGAGATCCAGCAGGAGTTCCTCTCTATCGTGAAGGAGAACTCGGACCGGCTGGTAGAGCTCATAAACGACATGCTCGACATCTCCCGCATCGAGAGCGGGCGGATCGTACTCAAGGTGCAACCACTCGACGTGGGCGAACGAATCGCGGGTGCGGTCAACACCTTCAGGGCGGTGACGGACCAGCAGGGCCGCACCATCCACGTGGATGTGCCGGACGACCTGCCGAAGGCCGCGGGCGATCCCGACCGCATCGGGCAGGTTCTGATCAACTTCGTCAGCAACGCCATCAAGTACTCGCCCGAAGGCGGAGACGTCCACATAAGAGCGAGCGTCGATGACGGATGCGTGAAGATCGCCATCTCCGATGAGGGCATCGGCATCTCACCGGAGAACCAGGCGCGGCTCTTCACGAAGTTCTACCGCGTCGACTCCTCGCTCACCCGCGAGATCGGGGGCACCGGTCTGGGGCTTTCGATATGCAAGAGCATCATCGAACTCCTCGGCGGACAGGTGGGCGTGGACAGCGAGGAGGGTGAGGGGTCGACGTTCTGGTTCACGCTCCCCTTCGCATCGGACAGGCACGTGCGCACTCCGTCGCTCGAAGGCCCGCTCGGCTCTCCGGGCGGGCGCGTGCTGGTGGTGGATGACTGCGAGGACGTGGCGAATCTGATCGCCACCTACCTCTCCCATCGAGGCTACGAAGTCGTGAAGGCGTACAACGCCAATGAAGCGTGGGAGTACGCGGTGGAGTTCGAGCCGCGTGTCATCACGCTCGACGTGATGGTGGAAGAGGGCGCCGGCTTCCGGCTTCTGGAAGAGCTCAAGGCTGATCCCAGGACGAAGGACATCCCCGTCGTCGTTCTGTCGATCATCTGCGACGAGGCCAAGAGCGCCCGCTCAGGCGCGACCGACTACCTTGAGAAGCCTATCGACAAGACGCGCCTGATGGACATGATCGACACGCTCGTCGGGTCCATCTCATCGCCGCTGGTGCTCGTCACCGATGACGACCGGAACATCGTCGACCTGCTGACACGCACGCTCAAGCAGCGCGGATACGCGGTGATGGGCGCATACAACGGCAAGGAGGCCATGGCCGCCGTTGCACGCCGTCGGCCCGACGCGATACTGCTCGATCTCCGTATGCCGGTGATGGACGGCTACGAGGTGCTCCAGGCGCTGAAGAACGACCCGGATACCGCGGACATCCCCGTGGTGATCATGTCGGCGTTCCAACCGGACCGGGAGCGTGAGAACGTTCTGGAGCTGGCTTCGGAGCTGGTAGGCAAGCCGTTCGATGTCGAGGACTTCATATCGCACATCGAGTCTGTGATAGTCAGAGAAGAGAGCGTCGAAGGTACGCCTCCAGAGAGTGGGACAGCGTGAGCAGGATCCTCGTAGCTGACGACGAACCGCATATCCGCAAGCTGGTCTCTTTCACGCTCGGCAACCGGGGACACGAGATCCTGGAGGCGGCCGATGGAGGCGAGGCGTTCGAGGTGGCACGGGCCGAGCGTCCCGACCTCATACTGCTCGATGTGATGATGCCGGTCATGACCGGGTATGACGTACTAGACAGGCTCAAGGATGACGAAGGCACTGCCGACATCCCGGTGATCATGCTCTCCGCCAAGAGCCAGCAGACCGAGGTGCAAGAGGGGCTGAATCGCGGCGCCGAGCAGTACATCTGCAAGCCGTTCACGCCCAAGGACCTGGTATCGCAGGTCAACGAACTGCTCCACACCTGAGGGGAAGGAACCAGCCGTGATGAAGAAGGTCCTGGTCGTCGATGACGAGCCGTCGATTCGCAAGCTTCTGTCAGTAGCGCTCGGCAACCGCGGATTCGAGGTCCTCGAGGCCGAGGACGGTCTTACGGGGCTTGCCGCGATCACCGCCCACAAACCCGACCTGGTGGTGCTGGACGTCATGATGCCGGGGATGACCGGTCACGAGGTGCACGACAAGCTGCGGCAGCGCCCCGAGACGAAGGAGCTGCCGATCCTCTTCCTCTCAGCGGCCGGAACGTTCGAGGAGCAGCACCGCGAGATCGCCTCCGACCCCTTTGCCGACTACCTCCCCAAGCCGTTCAAGCCCTCCGAGGTGGCCGACCATATCGCGGCGATGCTGGATCCGGCCAAACGGGCCGAGTTCGAGCGCGAGCGTGGTCGCCGCGAAGCGAAGCTGTCGAAGATCGTCGAGATCATGCACAGGGATCGCGACTGACAGACCGGACGCCACGACCGAGGGGCATCGCGACGATGGCGCAGAGACTGATCCTCACCGCGGATGACAACGCGCAGATCCGCATGCTCGTGAAGGCCGCGCTCCGTTCTCTCGGCCACGAGTTGATCGAGGCCGTGGACGGTGAGCAGGCGCTGGAGAAGGCGATCGAGCGCAAGCCGGACCTCATCCTCCTCGATGTCACCATGCCCAAACTCGACGGGTGGGAGGTGCTCGGCTTCCTGCGCAAACGGCCCGAGACGGCGGGCGTGCGCGTGATGATGCTCACCACGGCCGCACAGAAGGACGATCTTGCGCACGGCGAAGAGCTCGGCTGCAACGATTATCTCGTCAAGCCGTTCTCACCGGGCGACCTCAGGCAGCACGTGGAGCGCATGCTCGACACCTGACGACCTACCGCACGATATCCAGGACCAGATCGTCGCAACCTGGTGCCGGCGAGCCGTTTCCGCCCGTCTCTTGCTGCACTAGCAGGCTTTCGACGAGGCTCCTCCCCGGGGCCGCCGCCGCAAGGTAGCGCGTGGACACCGACACGTCGTCGATGCGCGCCACCTCGGCCAGAAGATCACGATAGCCGCCGGGATCGGCCTGTATGCGGACCACCGCCGCGTTGTACGCCTGAAGCACCGCACGCGACGCCAGGAGGCCTGATGGCAGCGCGAGGTAGTGGTCCGCGATCCCGAGGAATACCGGATCCGTGCTCAGGCCGTCGCTCGCTCCTTCGGGCAGAGCGGCGCCGGTCGTCTCTCCTGAACGTGCCGGATCGGCGAGTGTCGCCACGAGGGCCACCGGAGCGCCGGAGATCTCGAGCGCCATCGCCGAGGCGATCCCGCCGACGAAAGCGTCGATCGAACCCCCGGCGAGAGCCGCGTCCCGCTCCGCAGACGACTCGAAGACGACGATCTCGGCTTCGACCCCCGCATCGCCGAAGAGTCCTTCGCGGTCGGCGACCCACAGCGGAAGCGCGTCGCCGCCCGGTGTCACCCCGATCCTGATCGGGTCAGGGTCGACATCCTGGAACGCCGGGCCGGTCGAGACCGGGACATCCTCGCCTCCGACCGCCGAACAGCCGGCGAGGAGCATCAGCGCGAGAATGGCGCAGGCGTAGACGGACAACGATCGAAGACGCATGGGGCTTCCTTCCGGAGGCGGCGGCTCAGGCGCGGCACACGGAGCGGCGCAGCCTGATCTCATCACGCACGAGTATGCCTGAGAAGCCGGGCTCCGCGGAACCGTAGCGGTCGGCGAGCAGGCCCTTGGCGATGGAGTCGATCACGAAATCGTGGCGCTGATAGAAGGAGAACGACGGTACGTCGTCGTTGCTGATGGCGGCCTTCACGGCCGGAAGGCCTCGCGCCGCCGCGAGGTCGATCGCCGCACCGATCAGGGCACGCCCCACACCGTGGCCCTGGAACTCCGGGTACACGCTCAGGAGCACGACCGCCAGATCGCCCTCATGCACCGCAAGGGACAGAAGGCCGGCGAGCCCGCCCTCGAAGACGGCGACCAGATTCTCCTGCTCGAGCACATCGAACGAGCGGCCGAAGGTGTCCACGTCGGTCTCCCCGAGCGCCTGGTCGCAGATGTCCTCGATATCGTGGCGATCGGCTGGAAGCGCGGGGCGGATGGTCACTTCGATATCCTCATCGCCCGAGCGGTGATCGCCACACATGACCGCAAGGCGGGCGTCGGTGAGCGGAAGCTCCTTGCCGCACTGGGCGCATCTGTACTGAGGATATGGGGCCTGCGGTTCGTCGTTCACTGCGAAGCTCCTTGCGGGACAGATGGGACGGAGGACCCCTGCAAGTATAGAACGACCCCGGGGAACTGGGTCCCCGGGGTCGGTGAGCGGAGCGTGACATCGGTCAGCGGGCGCCTCCGCCCGCGTGACCGTGCCAGCACTACTTCTTGCCGCCGTTCGGCTTGACCACCAGGACGTCGATGAACGTGCTGTCACCGACGATGCCGGACAGTTCGAGCTTGTTCTTCGTCAACTCCTCGGCAAGGAACCCGGTGGACATGATGTAGTGCTCGTCGTTGTTCACGATAGCGCCCTGGAGACTGATCAGCGGGTCGTTCGTATGGAGCCAGACCCGGTGCCAGCCGGGCATCGTGGGGATCCAGCCCCCGCCGGCCGAGGCGAAGTTCATCTTGCCGCTCGGCCCGATCCCGGGCTCGATGTCGAGCTTGGTGATGCTCCCGTCGGGGTTCCACACCTCGGCGAAGAACCTGTTGGTGAGCACGGTCGCGTAGTACGACTCCCACGTGTACCCGCTGCCATCAAGCGTCGAGGTGCCGAAGAGCTCGGTCTTGCTTCCGGGGTACTCAAGACACGCCATCTTGTAGGCGGTCATCGGCTCGGCAAGCTTCTGATAGAGCGCGATCTCCACGGGGAACCGCTGCCCCACGATCGGGTTGATGTTCTCCATCGGATTGCCCCAGTCGATGAAGTCGATCATCACCGCGTCGGCCGTCTTCACCCAGTCGGCCTGCCAGCTGTTGGACGCGCTCACGTAGTCGACGTTCCAGATCAGGTTGGGATCGTCGGAGGTCGTCGACGTCGGTTGCGGATACCATGGCGCCATCGAGCGGAGCCACGTCTCCATATCGATCGGTTCTGTCATGTCGGGCACGCCGTCGAGGTCGGCATCCACGGTACCGCCATCGTCACCGATCACATACGTGGTGTAGACCTCGCCCTCGTTGCCCTCATAGCCGCCCGTGTACTGCTCCCTGATGACCTCGAGGACCTCGATCGGGATAGGGTTCCCGTCAGCGTCGAGCGTGAGCGTGAACTCGTTCCCGTCGTACTCGCCGTCCCCGTCGAGATCGGTCCAGGTCTTCAGGTAGAAGGTCTCGATGTGATCGGTGGCGACCACGGGGAACGACAGGTTGGGCATCGCGGCGAAGGGGTCTTGCTCTCCCGTGCCAGGATCGGGACCAGGCTTCGGCGGATCCGTGTTCGGTGTGCCGCTGGCGGCCAACGCCGGTGTCATCTGCACGGCAAGGGCGATCGCGAGCGCAACCACGAGTAGTGTTCGAACGTGTTTCATGGCGGTACCTCCCTCTCCGCTCCGGTCGCATCGGACCGGGCGGACACGGCGGCACAGCCCCCGTCCCCCCGGGACCCTGCCCCGCAGGGAGGCCGTGAGACTTGTTACCCGTGAAGGGGCGCGCCTACACATACTCTGGTCCGGTATACGGACAGGATCCGCCGGACGGGCCTGCGCCATGGGGTGGCGCCATCACCTACAATGGGGCGGCACCTATGGAAGGAGCGCCGTGGCACCCGACATCCCGCTGATCGCGACAGACCCCTGTGCCGCAGACGCCCTGTCGCGCGTACGAGTGCTCTACACCGACCTCGACGGCACGCTCGTGGCCAAGGGCGGAAGCGTGCTCGCCGACGCAGCAGCGTCGCCTTCGCTCGTCGTGGCCGAACAGATCGTGGCGCTCAACCGCGCGGGACTCAAGGTCGTCCCCATCTCGGGACGAGGCCGCATCCAGCTCCGCGAGCTCACACAGTTGCTCGGCTGGGACGGCTATATCGCCGAGGCCGGCGGCATCATCGTGCACGGCACGGGTCTCGACTTCCAGGAACGTGTGGACCTTGGCGAGTGGCCGGACGACGTGGCGGCCCCCGGGCTCTCCCCCTTCGAGGCGATCAATCAGGTGCGGGCGGCCGAGACCTTGATCGAAGCCTTCCCCGGCCGCATCGAGCACTACGCGCCGTGGCAGCTCGACCGCGAGGTCTCGCTCCTGCTCCGCGGATGTCTCGACGTGGCCGAAGGACAATCAGTGCTCGACACGCTCCCGCTGCCGCTGGATCTCGTGGACAACGGGATGCTGCGCAGCTATGGGACGCTCACCTGCCGCGACATGCCGCCCCACGCGTATCACGTGGTGCCGCGCGGAGTGTGCAAGGCGCGGGCGATCGATCTCGACCTCGCCTGGCGAGGGCTATCGCGCGAGCAGGCCGCGGCCATCGGCGACTCGGCCACCGACCTCCAGATGGCCGATGCGGTGGGCGTGATGACGCTCGTGGGCAACGCGTTCGGCAGCAACGGCGTCGTGGCCGGTCTCGAGCGTGAGCCTCGCGACAACGTGTGGCGCACCGCGGGCGATCGCACGGAGGGATGGGCCGAGTTCGCGAGGGCGTGGCGTGGCGCCACCGGATGATCGTCCACGCGCCATAGAGGGTGCGGGCCCTTCGTCCTGCGGGGTGTTGCCGCATGCCACACGGAGACCTACAATGCACGTGCACCGCTGTGCGGTGCGTTGACAGCGACACGAGCGCTCCATCTGTTACGGTGCGGCTCCTGTTCGAACACAGGCCACTGCCCGGAAATGTCGAGAGACGCCAATGGGTAGAACAGCCCTCGCCGGCTTAAGGCGAAGGCTAAGGTGGCTGGGACTGCAAAGGCGGGGCTTCCCGCCGCACGGCGTGCCGTGCGCCCTACGTCGGACAGTGCCAAATCCGCAGACGAGGGACGGAGCAGCGGGCGGCCGTGATACGATGCCGCTCCGCGTGCGGCGCATGCCGCTCCAGGGCCCCCGTCATGATGATGCGGGCTCTTTTCGTTGTCGGACCTGTTGCCAAGAGAAACGGACCTCGGTGACACCATCAAGTCCCTAGGTCCCGGCTCCTGCGATCGTCGTGGGTGACCGGGGCCCGCCACGATCGACCTGCCGGCCCACGTGCCGGGAGGAAGGAGCCATATGTTCTATCTCACCCAGATGCTGGGCAAGCCGGTGGTGGATGCCGCCGGCGAGGTCATCGGCGAGATCAGCGACATCGCCATCGCCACCGGCGAGGTGTTCCCCCGCGTCACCTCGCTCGCGTTCCTCGGCCCCGACAAGACGCCGTTCATGCTCTCGTGGCGCAAGTTCGTGGCATCGCTCGAGGACGAACGCGTCCAGCTCAACGCCGAACGCGCGGCGCTCCGCTTCAGTTATCTCCAGCCGGATGAGGTCCTGCTCGCGCGAGACCTGCTCAACAAGCAGATCGTGGACACGCAGGGCATGAAGGTCGTGCGGGTCAACGACCTCAAGCTCTCGGAATCGCGCAACCAGCTTCGCCTTCTGGGCGCCGAGGTGGGGGCCCGCGGCATCCTGCGCGGCCTTCACCCCGCAGTGGAACGTGCAGCCGCCTCCGCGATGCGCCTTCTCGGCCGAGAACTCTCCGAGAACCTCATCGCCTGGAACTACATGGACCTGCTCGATCGCGACCTCTCACACGTGCGCTTGTCGATCACCCACAAGCGCCTGCACGAACTGCATCCGGCCGACGTGGCCGACGTGCTCGAGCAGCTGCACCCCTCACAGCGCGCGCGGGTGTTCGAGCATCTCGACAACGTCCAGGCCGCACTCACCGTGGCCGAGCTCGAGGACGAGTTCCAGGCGGACCTCATCGGCGACCTCGGCGACCAGCGCGCCTCGGACATCCTGGAGGAGATGGACCCTGACGACGCCGCCGACATCATCGGCGACCTTCCCTACGACAAGGCCGAGGCGCTGCTGCGCCTTATGGGAGTGAGCGAGGCCCAGGCGATCCGTTCGCTGCTGGGCTACCGGGAGAAGACGGCGGGTGGCATCATGACGCCCGAGGTGACCACGCTCACCGATGACATGACGGTGCAGGGCGTGGTGGACCATCTGCGGACCGGCGCCGCCGAGCACGAAAGCATCTACTACATCTACGTGGTCGATGACGACCGCCGCCTCGAAGGTGTCGTGTCGCTGCGCGACCTGGTGATGTCGGAGCCGGATACGCCGGTGACCGAGCTCATCCAGCGGGAGGTCATCACCGTGAATCCCGATGACGACCAGGAGCTCGTGGCGGAGATGATGAGCAAGTACGACCTGCTCGCCCTTCCCGTCATCGATGAGACCGGGGTCCTCCTGGGTATCGTCACCGTCGACGATGCCCTGGACGTGCTCGAGGAGGAGTCTGCCGAGGACCTCGCGATCGCCACCGGCGCCGCCGCGGAGCACGGTCGCATCGCGGGATGGTGGTGGTGGCTGGTGCGCCGCAACGCGTGGCTGCTCGTCTGGGCCGTTGCCTTCCTCGCCTATATAGCGTTGCGGGTACCGCTCGCCGGCCTTGTCGAGGGCACCGGATCCTCCGCACGGGCGGGGACGCTCCTCATGGGCTGGGCCGTGGTGATCCTGCCGCTGCTCTTGCGCACAGCCGAGGACCTGTCGTCGCGCACGCTCGCCGAGTTGATCGAAGGCGATGCCGGCGAAGAACGCCCGTCGCTGGGATCGCGCCTGCTGCGTGAGGGCGGGATCGGTCTGGTGACCGCCGCCTTGAGCGCCCTGGTCGCGTTCGGGCTCGCGTTCCTGCTGCTGGGTGACATCGACCCCGCCGCCACGCCGTTCGCGGTGTCCACGGCGGTGGCCGCGCTGCTGACGGCACTGGCGGGGGGGCTGCTCGGCCATCTCGCACTGCGGCGGAGCGCCGCCGGCAAGACGGTCTCCGGCACCGGCTTATCGGTCATGACGATGCTCCTGAGCGCCGTCGTCTACCTTACGCTCGCGTACATGGCGGGCTCGCTCGGGAGCGTGCCGGGTACCGGCGCGTAGATGCCCGGCGTGATCTCCACGAACCACATGAAGAGGAGGTTGCCGCTGCTGGCGGTCCTGGGCGTGATCGGTCCCGGCGTCATCGCAGCCTCCGCCGGGAACGACTCCGGCGGCATCTCGACGTACTCCGTGGCGGGCGCACGATACGGCTATACGATGCTGTGGATGATGCTCGCCATGACACCCAGCTTCGTGATCATCCAGGAGATGGCCGGCAGGATGGGCGCCGTCACGGGCAAGGGCTTCGCTGCTCTCATCCGCGAACGCTTCGGCGTCCGGCCAACGTTCCTGGCGATGCTCATGCTGCTGGCGAGCAACGCCGCCACCACCATCGCCGAGTTCGCGGGCATCGCGGCGGCGATGGAGATCTTCGGAGTGACCAGATACGTCTCGGTCCCACTGGCGGCGCTCGTGGTATGGCTCCTCGTGGTCAGAGGCAGCTACCGCAACGTGGAGAAGGTGTTCCTGGCGCTCTCGTCGGTCTTCATCGCCTACGTCGTCGCCGCGTTCCTTGCGCGGCCCGACTGGATGGAGGTCGGCCACGCCATGGTGACGCCCCGCATCGTCCCCGACCGTGCCTTCATCGCGCTCGCGATCGGGCTCACCGGCACCACGATCGCACCGTGGATGCAGTTCCTGGTGCAGAGCAACATCGTGGACAAGGGGACCACGGTCAAGGAGTGGATCCTCGCGCGATGGGACGTGATGGCGGGCGCTGTGGCCGCCAACGCCATCGCCTGCTTCATCATCATCACCACCGCCACGGTGCTGCATCCGGCCGGAGCGGTCATCGAGAGCGCGGAGGACGCGGCGAGCGCACTCGCTCCCCTGGCGGGCCCGTACGCGGAACTGCTCTTCTCGGTGGGACTGCTCTCCGCGTCCCTGCTCGCTGCGGCCGTGCTGCCGCTCACAGCCGCTTACGCCATCTGCGAAGCGTTCGGCTGGGAGTCGGGCATCGACCGTTCGTGGTCGGAGGCGCCCCTGTTCAACGGCCTGTACACCGGGGTGATCCTCTCCTCGGCCGCGGTGATCCTGGTGCCCGGGATCGACCTCATCGGCATCATGCTGGTGTCCCAGGTGATCAACGGGGTCCTCTTGCCGTTCCTTCTCGTCTTCATGATGCGGATCGTCAACGATCGCGCGGTGATGGGGCGCCACGTGAACGGCCGGGCGCACAACGTGCTTGCATGGGGCACGATCCTTGTCGTGATCGCGCTGACGGCCGTGCTCCTGGGGATGACGATCCTGGGCGTGGGCTGAACCGGTGCTATCCTTCATGTATGGTCGCCTCCGCCGCACACCTCTCTGACCAGGACCTCGATCGCGCCAAAGCCGCGCTGCGCCTCCGCGCGCGTGCGGCGCGGCGCTCCGTGCTTCCCGAGTACCGCACTGCACGCGCGTATGCCGTCGCCGAGCGGGTCCTGAGCCTTCCCGAGGTCGTCTCCGCCGCTAACGTGATGCTCTACGGCGCTGCTCCCGAAGAGGTCGACGTGAGCGTTCTGGAGTTCGCGCTCCGCGAGCGAGGGGTCCGCATCGCGTATCCCCGCGTGGCTGGCTCCCGGACCCTGACGGTGCACTGGGTCGACGATCCCGACGTGCTGCTGCGCGGAACGTTCGGACTGCTTGAGCCCCCCGAGACGACACCGCCAGCCGAGGTCTCCCGCCTCTCCGCCATCATCGTCCCCGGCGTCGCGTTCGACCGTGAGGGGAACAGGCTCGGGTTCGGAGGCGGCTACTACGACGCCCTGCTCGGCGGCCCCGATCCCGTGCCGCCGACCATCGGTGTCGCTTACGACGAGCAGATCGTCGATGCGGTTCCCCACGACGAGCGCGACCGTCCCACCGACGTCGTGGTCACTCCCACGCGGGTCTTCAGGCGGAGCCCGGCGTCGTACTGACGCCCGGTTGCCGACGACTAGCGATCTCCTCGTGCGAGCGTCACCGGCTCACCGCGGGGCGCCCGAAGGGGGATCTTCAGCGACTCGAGGACCGCCTCAAGGTTCTCCGTCCATGACGCGAGCGTCTTCAGGTCCACGCGGAGCAGCGGCGTCTCCGGGTGCGGGCGCGACACGGTGAAGCCGTGGCGGAGCAGGAATTCCACTCCGACCACCGGCATGTGCGAGAGGTCCCTGGAACCGGTGACTGCGTACGCCTGCACCGAGCGCTCTCCACGCATGGCGAGGTCGCGCATCGCCGCCCTGAGCAGAAGGCCACCGACTCCAGCGCGACGCGCGTTAGGCGCGATGTGCATGCACGCGATGAGGGGCACGCCCGCCTCGGGTGGTCCCGCCGGGAGGTGACGGGCCTGTGGAAGATAGACAGGTGGGGCGTACTTGATGAACCCCATCGTCTCGCCGTCTTCCACTACCGCCCTGCCGCACTCCCCCCACTCGGCGGAAACGGTACGCACCCATTCCAGCGCCTGCTCGTCGTCACAACGCGAGCCGCACTCGAACGGAAGACGCGTCGTCGTCTCCCAGAACACGCATCCCGCACAGTCGACGGGCAAGGACTCCCGGTCAAGCATGCTCAGGCCGATGATCTTGCGCACGGTCTTCCGCTACTCCTCGTCGTCCATGAGCGCCTTCATCTTATCGATGGCCTTGCGCCCCATCCCGCTCTTGAACGAGCGGCCCAGGGCGCGTGACGCCGCTACTCCCACCTCGAGCATACCGTCTGCCACCTGCTCGCCGCGCTCTTTGAGGGCGGTCACCCCGCTGGCCGCCGCCTTCGCGGCGCCACCGGTGGCCTGGAGCTCCGCGTAGCCGGCCTCCACCACGACCGACTCGCCGTCGAAGCCGCGGACGAGGTTCGCCGGGACCTCAAGCCGCCCCACGGCCATGTCACCCACAGCCCCGGTCGAGACCTGCACCTCCTCGATGACCCCGGAATCGCCATCGAAAACCACATCATGGACGGTGCCGACCTCGTCTCCGTCGGGGGTGTGCACCGGCATCCGGTGCCAGATGATGGTGTCATCCCATGAGAAGCCGAGTGCGCGCTCCCCTGCGCTGTCACCGGGCAGCGAGTCCCCGTCGATGGCGAGCGTCGCCTCATCGACCTCACGGACGTCGTCGAACCGCAGGAAGCGCGGCCGCTGGTCTATGACGCCCATGATGGAGCCCCGGTCCACCTGCAAGCCCACGACCCTCAGCTCGCCCGGGTGGAAGAGCACCGCGGAGACGCGACCCAGATGCCGGCCGCTTGAGCCCACCACGGACAGGCGCTCGTACCCAGACAGACTCGGCATGTGCTTCACTCCATACACCGCTCGATCGTTCACGGTCGCTCGATAGCGAAAGGGCCGGCCGCGACGGCGACCGGCCCTTCTATCATACCGCGACAGCGAGCGTGGCTACTCCGTGGTGGCCGCGCCAGCCCCACCCTCGGCGGCGGTTGTCTTCTCGGCTACCTTGTCGAGCGCGCCCTGCGCCTTGGACTCGGCAGCATCGATCCCCGACTTGACCGACTCGCCGGCCTTGCCGAGCGCGTCCTTGGCCGCCGGAGCGATCTGCTGGACCTTGTCCTTGGCCTGCTGTGTGACGGTGCCCACCTGCTCCTTGAGCCGATCGCGCGCCGAGTCGATCTTCACGCGCATCTCCTCGGTCTCATCGAGCACCTTGGCGCGGCTTGTCTCGTAGAACTGCTTGCCCTCTCCCCAGTACTCATCGGCCTTTGCGGCGATGAAGTCACGGTTCTCCCTGCCGGAGCGGGGGGAGAAGAGAAGGCCGAGCACGGCGCCGATGATGCCGCCGAGCAGGAACGCACCGAGTATGCTTTCACCTCTGCGATAGTCGTACATCGGGAACACACCTCCGAAGTCGCAAGCGGACCGATACTGATGTCTGACGACAGTGATGTATGTACCCAATCACCGCGCTGCATCCAGTGTAGAGCGTACCAGATGACCCACCAACTCCTGGAAATCCAGCCCGGCCGACGCGGCGGCCATAGGCAGCAGCGAGGTTTCGGTCATGCCCGGGGAGGTGTTCACTTCGAGCACGTACGGCACGCCGTCGCCGCCCACCACCATGTCCACTCTGCTGACCCGCTCACAGCCGAGCAGCCTATGCACGCGCTCGGCCATCCGGGTCACCTCGGCCATGGTGGGCTCGTCGAGCCGCGCGGGCACGTAGTAGTCGGTCTCACCGGGCGTGTACATCGCCGAGAAGTCGAACAGCCCGCTCTTGGGCTCCATCTCCACGGGAGGGAACACGCGCGCCTCTCCCGACGGCCCGTCAACGACCGAGACCGCGAGCTCCCGGCCATCGATCCACTTCTCCACGATCGCCGTGTCGCCGTAGGACAGGGCCGTGAGCAACGCCTCCGCCAGGCCCTCGGGTCCGTCCACCTTCGTGAGTCCGAGCGCGGAGCCCTGCTTCGCCGGTTTCACGACCACCGGGAATCCTCCCACCGCCCCGGGCACGAGGTCCAGCGCGGTGGCCGCCCCCATCTGCTTGAAGGCGGCTGCGGTGAACGTGACCCAAGCGGGCGTGGGAATGCCCTCAGCGCGGAACAGACGCTTGCTGAGCGCCTTGTCCCAGGCCAATGCCGAGGCGGTGACACCGGGTCCCGTATAGGGTATCCCGAGGAACTCCAGCAGTTCCTGGACCGTACCGTCTTCGCCATACTTGCCGTGCAGCGCGATGTACACCGCGTCGGGCCGCTCGCTCCGCAGGGTCGTGACCAGGTCGGGGGTCACATCGAGAGCGAGCACACGGTAGCCCTGCGCCTCGAGCGCGTCACAGACGCGTTTCCCGCTGATGAGTGATACGTCACGCTCCAGCGACTGTCCCCCCATCAGCACGGCGATCTTCTCCTGCACCCGGATCAGCCCCTCTCATCGGTTGGGTCGTCCACGGCCGGCAGCGCTCCCGCCGCGGCGAACGCGCGATACAGCTCCAGCCTGTCCTCGAGCACCTCGGCAAGCCGTCTGACGCCCTCACGGATGGCGTCCGGCTCCGCGTAGCAGAAGCCGAGACGCATGCAGTTCCGACCGCGCCCGTCGGGGAAGAAGGCGTCCCCTGGAACGTACGTGACGCCCCGCTCGACGGCCTCGGCCAGGATCGACTTCAGATCGAGGAACGAAGGCATCTCCACCCACACGAAGAAGCCGCCCTCGGGCACCGTCCATCGCGCCTCCGCGGGAAAGTGTTCCGCCAGCGAGGCGACCATCGTGTCGCGCCGCTCGGCATATGCGCGGGTGAGGTCCTGCAGGACCCGGCGCCATCGGGTATCGGCGAAGTACCGCTCCGCGGTGGTCTGCGCGAACGCGCTGCCGCACAGATCGGCCGCCTGCTTCGCGAGCATGAACCTGGCCATGATCGGATGCGGTGCGATGACCCAACCGAGACGCAGCCCCGGGGCGAAGATCTTGGAGAAGGTGCCGAGGTAGATCACCTCGTCATCGAGCGCGCGCAGCGGCAGACAGTGCCCGCCCTCGAAGCGCAGGCGTCCGTACGGATCGTCCTCGATGACGGGGATGTCGTACTCACGCGCAAGCTCGAGCAGCTCACGCCGCCGCGACGGCGTAAGCGTCACGCCGGCCGGGTTCTGGAAGTTGGGGATCGTGTAGATGAACTTGGCGCCCTGCGGGCCAAGGCGCTTCAGCTCCTCGGCGAGCAGATCGGTACGCATACCGTGCTCGTCCATCGGGATACACACCACGTTGGGCTGGTACGCGGAGAACGCCTGCAAGGCGCCGAGGTAGGTGGGCCCCTCGGTGATGATGGTGTCCCCGGGGTCGATGAATATCTTGGCGATGAGGTCGAGCGCCTGCTGCGCTCCCGCGGTGATGGCGAGGTCGTCGGGCTTCACGCGGACGCCTATCTCGGCCATCAGGTCGACGACCACCTGCCTGATCGCGGGGCGTCCCTCGGAAGAGCCGTACTGGAGCGCCTCGGTGCCCGAGTCCCTCAGTGCGGCGGTGGTAGCGCTGATGACTGACTCGATGGGAACGCGCCGGATCTCCGGCATGCCCCCCGAGAAGGAGATCATATCGGGACGGGTGGCGGCTGCGAAGAGGTCGCGCACGGCGCTCGACCGCACGTCGGCCATCCGCTCCGCATACCGGTCGCTCCACCTGTCGAACACCACTCGTGCGGTACCCATCGCTGCTCCTCAAAGACGCAGATGCGTCCCCAGACAACAGAAAACGACCCTGCCGACAGGGCGAGGGTCGTCGCGGTACCACCTGTCTTCGTCCGGCGTTCGGTGGTGCTCGCCGGACCTCGGTCCCGGGATAACGGCCCGGGTCGACCGCCCGCTTCCTCCGCTCCTGCCGAGCGTGCTGGCGGGGGACCTATGGAGGGGTGGCCGGGCCGATGACGCCCTCTTCCCTCACGTCCACATCGTGTGCGCCCCCGGTTCGGGGGTTGCAGGGTACCTTAGCACCGCGGCTCGCGCAGGGTCAATCACGCCTCTCTTACGGCTCGGCTCCGCTCTCAGCGACCGGAGGCGCTCTATCGCGTCCCGGGGATCGCGTACGGCACGATCTGCGAACGCGTCGTCGATCATGCACAACGCGAGACGAGCGGCGCCGACACAGACGGCGTCGTCGTCATCGTAGACGGACACGCGGAACGCATCGTCTCCCTTGCGCCACATCGTCTCGCCGTGGACGCTGCGCGGCGACCCCGCGCAGCTCATGATCTCGAGCACGAGGTGCTCGAACAGGTGCGCCGGCTCGGTGATGGCCAACTCCTCGGCGAAGGGGTGGTCACACCCTGTGGAGCAGCGATGATCGGAGAGGCCGGGAAGCCGCTCCAACAGAGCCGCCGCAGCCGAGGCGCGGGCATCCGGAGATCCCGCCACACCGACTTCCAGCACGAAGTCGACGCGGTCTTCGAGCACTCTGACGCATCGGAGCCGCACGGTTCAGGCGAGGTCGCGCAGGCCGTCCCGGGCGCTCCGGGTACCGAGGTAGTACGCGAGCGACAGCGCTGCGACCACCGCCACAACGCCCACCGCGACAATCTTGGTGACATCGCGCTCGAGCACCGTGCGGGTGACCGCACGGGTCTCCGCCTCGGCGAGATCCCGGACCTGCATCGTCTTCTGCTTGAGATCGTCCACTGTTATGCGCTTGTCGTCCGCTGCATTCTGCATCGATCCGCTCACTTCTGCATCAACCTCACTTTGATGACGAGGAACACGGCGGAGCCGAGCACCAGCGCCCCTCCTATGATGAGCAAGGCGCCGGGATAGCCCACCCACTGCGCAAGCAGCAGGAAGAGCGCCACGGAGATGAACGTCAGGCCAAGGGCGAGCAAGGCGGCGGCTGCGCTTGCCGATGCCAGCGTGAGCCCGAGCCGTTGCACGGGCGCGACGATCTTGTCCTGAACGAGCCCCGCGGCCTCTTGACGGAGCCAGTCCACGGCTGTCTGCAGCAGGTCGGCCACCGCGTCGATGACGGCCTCGAACCCCGTCATGTCGCCTGTGGATCTCTCTTCCGGTCCAGCCATAGTCGCCTCCTCGAGAACGATAGCGCCTGTATCGAAGATACCCCAAACAGCACGCCGGGATGAAAGCATGAGCGGCGCCCCCGTGATAGGGACGCCGCTCGAGGTTCACGACGACGGTCCGTCAGAGGATACGGTAATCGACCGTTCCGACCCCGCCGAAGCCGAGCGCCTTGGCCGTGCCCGGCCCGAGATCGAACGTGCGGCCGCCTACGAACGGACCCCTGTCCTGGACGACAGCCACACACGTGCGCCCCTTGTAGGAGAACTCGATGCGGGTGCCGAACGGAAGGCTGCGATGGGCCACCACCATGCTGCCGGGCTGAAGCGTACCGCCCCCGGCCATGGTGTTGCCATAGAAGCCGGGTCCGTACCACGAGACCCTGGCCGACCTCCACCCGCTGCCCGAGGGAGCCGTGCTGCCGCCGGAGGCCGCCGGCCTCGCGGGCGCGGACCTGCGGATCGCGGTCGCTTTCCGGGTCGCGCTTACCGGCTCACCCTCGGCCACAAGACCCGAGGGTGTGCGCAACTGGTCGGGATCCGGCTTTCCTGAAGCCGGAGCGAGTCCTTTGCCGAGACCTGTCTCGGTCGCCTGTTCAGCAACGATCTGGGCCGAGGCCGCAAGCATCGGAACGATTCCTGCTCCCGCAAGCGTCATCACCACGAGTGCCGCTGCAACGAACGCGGACCTCGATGACAGGCGTGCGGAGCCACCACTCTGTCGTACCTTCACACTGTCCTCCATGTACGGCTACAGGACAGACGGCAGCCCAGGGCATACGACGACCAAAGTAAGGAGTGGAGAGAGAAGCATGTCGCCGTGCTCCTGGCCACGCGGATCGGACGTACCCGCCGTCTTGGCCACCCAGCACGTGCTCTGCTGTTCGTGGTATGGACCGTGATCCTCCGGACCCGCGCGCCCTTGCGCTGTCGGTCCTGCGTCGTCTTACCGGTGAGCCGCGTGTCGCCGGTCCCGCGCAGCGGCCCTTCGGCCGTCTCACGCACGCCACACTGACTCCGCTATCCAGCAAACGAGCAGTGACGATACCACACGAACGGCTCTTTGGGAACCATCGCGGTCGTGCAGGTGGCGAAGCGCGGATCCGGTCTCTACGGCTCGACGGTGACTGAAGCCTCTCCGCTCAGCTCGAGCAGCACGTCACCGAGCTGCTCCAGGTAACGTCCGTAGGCTCCCCAGTCGCCCGCCTGCTGGGCCTCCACGGCCTTCTCGTACAGGCTCCAGGCCATGGCCGCGTCGGCGACACCCTGGCCCTCGTCACCGCGCTCCGCCTCGCCGAACACGCTCAGCAGGGCGGTGGCCAGGTCCGGCTCCATCGCCACCTTGTCGCCGTATGCCACTACCACGCGTGTCAGTTGCGGCATCGCTGTCTGTTCGGACTGGAGGTAGAGCGGCTGGATGTACACGATGGAGTCGTCCATCGGTATGACGAGCAGGTTGCCCCAGACGACGCCGCTGCCCCGCTGGCTCCACAGAGTGAGCTGCTGCGAGATGACCGGGTCCTGGTTCACCCGCGCCTCGACCTGCTCGGGACCGAGGACGAGCCGCTGCTTCGGGAACGTGTAGACCACCCGCTCACCATACGAACCGGGATCGGACTTGGCGGCCATCCAGCCGATCATGTTCGCCTTCGTGCGTGGCGTGAATGGCATCATCAGCATGAAGTCTTCCTGGTCCTCCTGGGGGAGCTCCATCAGCACATAGAATGGATCCATCGGCGTGCCCGAGCCATCGGCGCTCTCTCCCGGCAGCGACCACTGGTCCTCCTTGTTGTAGAAGACCTTGGCGTTCAGCATGTGATAGGTCTTGTACACGTCGGCCTGGAGCGAGAACAGATCGGCCGGATATCGCAGGTGCTCCGCCACCTCATCGGGCATCTCCGCCGCATCGGTGAGGAGCCCGGGGAACACGGCGCCCCACGCCTCCATCAGCGGGTCGTCAGGATCGAACGCGTACAGGGTGGTGGTGCCGTCGTAGGCGTCGATCGTCACCTTCACGGAATTGCGGATGTAGCTGATACCGTTGTACCGCTCCGAGTAGGGATATCTGTCCGAGGCCGTGTAGCAGTCGACGACCCAGACGATCCGCCCGTCGGCGACGACGGGATAGGGGTCGGAATCCTGATAGAGCCAGGGAGCGACCTCGCTCACCCGCGCCGAGATGTCCCGGCGGAACATCACCTTGCTCTCGGGCGTGATGTAACCGCTGAACAGTATCTGAGGCGCTGAAAGGCGGATGGCGAAGGCCGCACGTCGCACGAACCCTCCCACCTCGACTCCTCCGCTGCCCGAGTAGCTGGTCTCGGCGTTAGAGTCGCCCACCGGGTAGTCGAACTCGGCCAGACCCGTACCGGCGATGACGTAGTTGGTGGTGCGCTCGCCGTAGTAGAGCGCCGGCTGCTCGATCGCAAGGTCGGTGTCGGAGACCGGCGGGATGTCCTTGACGAGGAACTGCGGGTAACCTTGCCCGCTGCTCTCATTCACCGGGCTCAACACCACGCCGTACCCGTGGGTGTACACGAGATGCTGATTCACCCACGTCTGCGCCTGGCTCGCCAGCCGCGTGACATCCAGCTCGCGCGCGGATACCAGCACCTGACGACGCTCGCCGTCGAGGGTGTATCGATCGATGTCCACGTCGTAGAACTCATAGTACGGTCTCATGCCCTGGAGCTGCCGGTATGTATCGGCCACCACCGACGGGTCCCACACGCGCACGTTCTCGATGGTGCGCTGGTTGTCGACGAGGTCATCGGCGGTCAGGCTCTCATCGGCAGGGAACGCGCGGGTGTCGATCTCGTCGAGACCGAACGCCCTGCGGGTAGCCTCGATGTTCCGCTCGATGTACGGCGACTCGGCCTCGACCTCGTTGGGCGCCACCCGGAACTGTTGGACGAGCGCGGGATACACACCTCCTACGAGGATGGCGGCCGCCACCCACGTGCCCAGCGCGATCGCCGGCAGCCTCCAACCGCGCACCTTGATGTTCACGATCAGCGCCACACCTGAGAGCAGCGCTATCGCGATCAGGATGTAATACGCGGGGATCTGCGCGTTGATGTCGGTGAACGAGGCGCCGACCACCTGCCCGCGGGGCGAGAAGTCGAGCTCGAAGATGTCGAGCCAGTAGCCGAAGGCCTGGACGACCACGGCGAGTCCACCGATCACAGAGAGATGCGCCTTCACGTGAGGGTCGAAGCCGCGCCACCGGTCCCACGGCCTGATCGACCCGGTGAGAAGGTATACGAATGCGGTGAGGAGCAACGTGACCACGAGCGCGCCAGTGAGCCACTGCTGGATGGCGCGGAATGCAGGCAGTGTGAAGAAGAAGAAGCCCACGTCACGGCCGAACTGCGCGTCGGCGATACCGAACGAACCGCCGTTGAGCGCCAGCGCGAAGGCCTCCCATGACTGCGCTGCGGCGGTCCCCGCAACGAACGCAGCGAACACGGCGACACCCAGCGCGACGGTATTGGTGTAACGGCCGACGACCTCCCGCATCCGGGCGATGGTCTCTTCCCACCGCAGCGCACTGCTGTCCACCACCCGTGTCGGCCTGAGCGGAGCGATCCTGCGGGCGATCATGAGGTTCGACCACAGCACGCCGAGGAAGGCCACCGCCGAGACCGCCCCGACCCCCCACCGCCAGGCGAGCGTCCGCCAGAACACGCCCTCCTGCCCGAGCTCTCCGTACCAGAGAGCGTCGGTGTAGAGCTCTGCGGCGATGCCGGAGAACATGAACAGCGCGATGACCGCTATCGCGATGACCGTAGTGCGGCTTGGGCGGGCCGTGGGCATAAGGCGTTCCCTCCCGTCGGGGGTCTTACGCGTATGTTCCCCACCAGGTCGATGGACCGGCTACAAGAACTCGGCGATATCCACGTTCATGCCGGCGGGGTCCAGACACCGTACCACCGAGCGGCCACCCGCGTCCTTCACATCGCCCAGATCGAGGTCCACGGGATCGATGACCGTGCCGTCGGGGCCGGCGATGATCCGAACCGCGGGGCGCGCCGGGTCGCTCGGGCTGGGGCTGACCACGATGGCCGTCTCCCCGGTGTCCAGCAACACCAACGATCGCGGAGGGAAGTACCCGAGCATGTCCACGAACTGGCGCACCAACGCCGGGTCGAGCGCAGAGCCGGCGTTTTTCACCAGGATGCCCAGGGCCTCATCCTGCATGCGCGGCGCGCTGTACGGCCGCTGCGACGTCATCGCGTCGTAGGCGTCGGCCACCGCGACGATCCTGCTCGCGATGTGCTGCGGACGCTCGGGTTGCCGTCGGGGGTAACCGCCGAGGTCGTACCGCATGTGATGCTCGAGCACGCATACGAGCGAGGCGCGGTCGATACCGGACGTCATCGCAACGACCTCGGCGCCCCGTACGGGATGGTGCCGCATCTCGGCCCACTCGTCGCTCGTGAGCGGCCCGGTCTTGTTCAAGACCGACAGGTCGACGGACATCTTGCCCACATCGTGGAGGATGGCGCCCACGCCGAGCGCCGAGAGGAAGCGGTAGTCGCGGGTGAGCGCGGAGCCGAGCGCAAGGGACAGGATCGCCACGTTTACGGAGTGGTAGAACGTGTACTCGTCGAAGCTCTTGAGGCCCGAGAGCTCGAGCATCGCGTATCGGTTGCGAAGGATGCTGTCCACGAGGCTGCGCGCCGTGCTCTTGATCTGTGCTGCGTTGAGCTCGCGGTTGCCCCGTATGAGCCGCTCGAGTTCGCGAAGGAGTCCGAGCGTCTCGGTGTATGTCGTCTTGGCGAGCTCGCGCGCATCACCCTCGTCCACCTCTACGTCGTCACGGACGACGCTCACCGTGCTGACGAGGATGTGCGGGCAGCGGACGCGCTCGACCAGGGTCGCCATGCCGCCCTCGAGAGCCTGCACCTCATCGACCCTGGCTCCCACGACGATCGCGAACCGTTCGACCTCCTCCGGTGTCGTGCCCCGCATGAAGGTGATGCTGCCCGCTCCGATCGACTCCATGTCACGGATGAGTTGATCGAACAGCAGGCTGTCTTCGGCAAGCACCTGCTCTCCCAGCAGTACCTCGTCCTCGAAGAAGGTGAGGGGCACGTCCGCACCCTCGGCGTGGAATGCGGCGATCACGTCGAACAGTCCGCGGCATGCCTGGCCTACCGCAGGATGGTCGTCCGGGTAGAGCCGCATGGCGCGGCGCAGCGCGTAGAGGCGCGCCAGCAGGTCACGGGCGCGCGCGATCTGGGCGCTCGAGAACGTGCGAACGCCCTGAGCGGTCTCACGGACCTCTGCGGTTATTCGGTCCGTTTCGTATCGCGCGGGACCTTCGGCGCCCTCGCCGACGCTGTAGGGAGCGCGGACCTCGTCGGCGCGGCGAGGCTGGTTCGTATCGTCGGTCATCGCCGGCCCCCTCTCCCGCTCGAACGCTCGATCCCGGCGAGCGCCGACTCCGCAGCCGTGCGGATCTCCCGCGTGCGTCCACCCCCGAGGAAGTTCCGCTGCTTCAGCACCCTGCGCAGCGCATCGGCGGCGGCCTGCGTGCCGAGGCGGCCGAGCGCCTCCACGGCCTCTATGCGCACGGCCGGATCGGTGTTGCCCCGACCCTCATCGAGCGCGAGGGCCGTTAGATGCGGCACCGCGCTGTCGAGCCCGAACGTACCCAGGTACCGGGCGGCCAGCGCGACGTTCTGCGGATCGTCGTCTGAAAGGGCAGCGACGAGCATCTCCTCGGCAAGCTTGTCCTTGATGCCCGCTGCCGCGCGGATCGTCTCCCGGCGCACACGGGGGTCGCCGTGCCTGAGCGTGCGCGCGAGCGGGGGTAGCGCGGAGCGCTCGCGCGTTGCGCCGAGGATGGCGACGACGTTGCGGACGAAGTACCAGCGCGGGTCGGTGATCTTGGCCGCGAGCTCGTCCACGTGCCCCGGAGCGAGCATCGAGATCAGGTCCACGAGGCTCTTGCGTGCAGCCATGTCGGGCTCATCGGCCAGGACCTCGAGGAGAGGCGCGATCGAATGGCCGCCGAGCACCGAGAGCAAGCGGCGACACGACTCGACCTCCGGGCTTTCGTGGTGGTGGAAACGCAGCGCCATGACCACCTCGCGCATCGCCTTGGGCTGCGCCATCGTGCGAAGCGCCGCGTCCACACGTGTTCGCTGCTCCTGCTCCACGGTAGGATCGGTGCGCACCGCCGCAAGCATGGAGGCGGCGTCGGCGGCTTCGCCGAACTCGCCCCACTCCAACAGAAGGGCGAGCCCGTCCTCGAGCATCCCCATCAACGACGCGAACATCTCCGGCCGACGCTCGATGGAGACGAGGGTCACGAGCGTCAGGAGCACGTCGCTGTCGGAGATGCCATCGGCGACTTCGGCTCTCAGCGCCGCCGTCTCGGCCGACTCCGACTCCGACGCGACCGGTGCGAGGTCCACAAGGCGGATGATGCTCTCAAGGTCCCGCCGATCGGCGCTTCCCGGCCTACGGATCTGGGTCGGTGCGGCGTTGTCGAGTATCGTCGCGATCGAATCGCCATCCATCCCCGACTCGGCCAGCGCCTCGCCTGCCGCCTCCAGTATCAGCTCCTTGGGCTGCATGCTGATCACCGCGAGATTGCGGAGCGCCCGCGACAGGCCATCACGGGAAACGGGATCGGGGCTCAGGCCCTCCACAAGCGCCTTGCACAGCTCGCCTATCTCGAACTGACGCATCACCGCCGCTACCGTCTGATCCACCCGGGAGTCGGGGAGCAGCCGTTCCGCGAGCACGCCTCGACGGGTCTCCGGCTCGAGGCCGAGGAGCGCCTCAGCGATCGCCCGGTAGATGGCCGGCTGATCCTCTGCGAGTTCGGCCGAGGCGGCGTGCGCCATCGAGACCACCCTGCCGGCGATCAGGTTCGTGAGCGGGCGTCCGCCGCGCCCGGAGGAGGCCAGCTCACCAAGGTACTTGGCGACCAGGCGGGGGTTCTGGACGAAGCGGACGAGCATCCGCTGATCGCGCGGTCGCGCACCGTACGCGGCGTCCACCAGTTCATCGATCCGCTGGAAACTGGGAGGCCACTGCTCGTCGGGGTCCAGGTCCGGCTCGGCTTCATCGAGTTCGGTATCCACGATCTTCGTCGAGGCGGTGCGAACGGTGATACCGTCGACCTGCAGATCCCACAGCCGCTGCTCGACGCCACCCGCCGCCGCCACCTGCTCGGGTGGCTCGAACAGGACCCTGCACAGGCCGATGACGTCGCGGGTGCTGGCTCCTGAGTGGAAACGGATCTCCGAGAGATGGCGGTTGTAGCACTCGCGGGCGAACTGCCGGAACGGCTTGAGATCGGGCAGGACCGGCAGGGCGTTGTAAAGCAGCCCGTCCTTGGTGACCTGGAACACGAGATCGGGAGACTCCCGGAGCAGCGCATGCAACAGCTTCAGCAGCGCCGAGGCGCTCTCACCGGGGATCTCGCTCGCCGGAGGATAGAGTTTGGCCGCCTTGTAGACGACCAGGAGCTGTTTGACGAAGCGCTCGACCTGTTCGGGCGCTCGCTCTGGTTCGAGAGGTCTCGTGGGCATCTTCTCTCCAGGCGACTGCACTGGTTCCGATTATGCCGCTTCCTATTCCGCAGTGCTATCATCGCCGCATGAGCGGCTCCCCGATCGTCCTCGCATCCGCATCGCCTCGCCGGCACCGGCTCATCGCGTGGCTGGGCCTCGACGTCCGCTCCATGTCGACCGACACGCACGAAGACCTCGCCCGGCCCCTCGAGCCGGCCCACCTCGCAACCAGCCTGGCTGCCGACAAGGCGTCAGAGGCGCGCGCCAGCGGCGAGACCGGCACGCTGCTCGCGTTCGACACCATCGTGGTCCTCGACGGAGCCGTGCTGGGGAAACCCGCCGATATGGCCGAGGCGCGACGCATGCTCGACGCGCTCTCCGGGCGGACGCACCAGGTGATCACGGGCGTCGCCATCCTCGGTCCCGACGCCGACACGCCGATCACCCATCCTGTCACAACGGACGTCCGGATGCGGATGCTGGACGCCGATATGCGGGAGACGTGGCTCGCAAGCGGAGAGGCGCTCGGCTGTGCGGGCGCATACAACATCGAGCACCATCTCGCCAGCGTGGCCGATGACGAGTGCTTCCAGAACGTAGCGGGGCTCCCGCTCTGTCACCTGTATCGCATGCTCGCATCGGGTGATGCGGGCGCACCTCCGGAGGCGCTCACCCCGCCGGTGGAGGCATGCGACGCGGCGCTCGGCAGGCGGTGCCGGCTTGGCCCCGTGGTCTGTGCCATCGAACGCTGACGCGTCCGACGCGCCCGAAGGACTCAGGAGCCTGCGAGTCGGGCCACGACGATCAGGCTCTCATCGGCGTCGACGTCGAGCGGCCGGCCCTCGTGATCGCCCAGGAGGCGTATATCGCCGAAACCCGCGCGCTCGAGCTCGGCGATGATCAGCCCGCCGGGGATCGCGAAGTGGAGGGAGCGCCGGGAGCGGACGCTCCATCCGCCACCGGGGTCGGCCTCGAGCGTCTTGGGCCAGCTCTCGATGGTGTGTGGCGTCTCGCGGACGCTCGAGTCGCGCACGAGCGTGACGAAGTCGAACAGGATGCCGTCGCCCGTGGGCGTGTAGTCGAGCAACCTGATGAAGAACTTGTCTCCGCTCGGCGTCTCCCTGAACACGGGAGACATCGTCCTGATCCTCTTCTTGAGGAGCCGCTCGTGGTTGAGGTAGTGAAGCACGAGCACACCGCCGGGCACGAGAGCTGTGGCGAAGTCGCCAAGCGCCTCCCGGAGTCCTTCTATGGACCTCACGTGGGGTAGCGCGTTGCCTGTACAGGTGATGGCGTCGACGGATGGACCCGCGATGCGCGCCACTTCACCGAAGCCCCCTTCGACGATGCGGACGTCGCTTCCGAGCCTGGCGGCGTTCTCCCGCGCGAGTTCGAGCATCTGCGGGCTCGGGTCGATGGCCGTGACATCCAGCCCCCACGAGCGGTACATGATCGAGTGACGCGCGCTGCCCGCGCCCACATCGGCCACGGAACGCACGCCGCGCTCCTCGAAGAGGCGTCTGAAGAAGGGTCCTTCACGGGTGAGCCGCGCGTCCCAGTTCACCAGCTCGTCGTATTCGCGCTCCTCGTTGTGGGTGCCGAAGCTCACCGCCTGCTCCTATCCATCGAGATGGAAGATGCGCACCGCGTTGGCCCGCAGAACGAGGTCCCGGTCGCGTGCCGAGAGACCCAGTTCCTCAAGCGTACGGCGCTGCTGGAACGCGATCCACTCCCGGTACGGCCCCGTCGTCCCCGAGTCGGTGCCGAACAGCACGCGCTCCGGGCCGAACGCCGTGAGGGTCCGGTCGAAGACCTGCGCCAGCGTGTAGCCGTGGGGATCGTAGTCCATCCAGTTGTTGGTGCCGGACGAGTCGAGGCACACGTTCTTGCACTGGTAACCGAGACGCAGCGCCTCGGAGAGATACCCGGCCCCGAAGTGCGCGATCACGAAGGGCGTGTCGGGGTAGTCGCGGGCGACGGGTGACAGATCCGTCGGATCCGCGTAGCGCAGGTCGCCGGCGGGATCGACCGTCACCCCGTAGTGGATGGTGAACGCCGCGCCGAGTTCGGCGGCCTTCTCGAAGAAGGGGCGGCACGCCGGGTCGGAGAGACGGAAGCGGCGGTTGACCGGGTACAGCTTCACGCCTTTGAAGCCCGCCGCCATCTCGCGCTCGAGGAGCTCGGATGCGTCGGGCGTCCGGGGGTCTATGTTGCAGAGCGCCGAGACGCGGCCTGCCGACGCCGCGACGAAGTCGCGTGTGTACTGCGAGTCGGGCCAGACGGACACCACGAGCGCCTTGGCGATGCCTGCGTGGTCGAGGCGCTCCGCGTACCACTCGGCCATGCTCTCTGCGTCGAGGTCCGGCAACACCTCGTTGCGGCGGCCCCAGCGCCCCTTCTCGAGAGCCGCGCGCCATCTGGCAGGCACGTCGGGGGTGCGCTCGACGAACTCCCTGAAGAGCGGAAGGGAGAAGAGATGCACGTGCGCATCGACGATGTCGCCGGGCCGGGTAGGAGGCGCGGGTGCCCTGTAGTCCGCTCGCTCCACGATCACGAGCCGGCGGGCGGCGTGCCGCCGTCCTGCGCTTCCGGCGCCGGCGGGGTCGGCGGGGCGGGCGGCGCAGCGGGCTGCTGCGGAGCGGGTGGCGCAACCACCTGTGGCGCCGTCGGCTCAGGCTCGAGCGGTACGACGATCGCCATCACGATGTAGGCGAGGATGAGCCCGCCCACGTCGAGCAGCACGACCAGGCCGATGAAGGCAAGCCGCAACAGCGTGACGTCCACGCCGAAGTACTGCGAGAGGCCGCCGAGCACACCCGCGATCCACTTCTCTGAGCGCGAGCGCGTGAGCTTGCCGCCGGTGCGCTTGATCTCGATGCGGCGCCCCGACTGCGCCCACATGATCAGAGCGATCCCGAGCAGGGCGATCCCCAGACCGCCGCGGGCCTTGCCGACGAATCGCCACATCTCCGTGAGCGGCCACGGAACGAGACCCAGGCTCTGCGCACCCAGGAAGAACCCCGCTACCACCAGGATGACGCCCAGGATGATCCACCCGCTGTTGTCGTTCTGGCCCGACGGCTGACCGCCAGGCTGCTGTGTCTCGGACACTCTGATGACCTCCTCGTTGCTCTGGACCGCTAATGATATGAGAGTGTGATGCCGCTGATCCCGGACTCTATCCGGATGTCCCAGAACGGACCTCGGTCCGAGAAACCCTCGCTATGGTAGATGCGGCGGCCGTCCTCCCGCTGCATCTCCCACTCCCCTTCGGTCTCGATGCCCGACAGGCCATCGCTCATCACCACACGCGCGTTCGCGCCTCGCGGGACCCGTACCTCGAGCGCGGATACACCCGCCTTGATGTCCACCGGGACCCCGTCGCCCCCACCGGGTTCCGGCTCACCGAGGATCAGGGCGCCGTCAGAGACTCCGGAATCGAGTTCCAGCGCCGTGAGCGTGAGATCACGCAGGTCGAGCTCGTACCCCGACACGCCGGCGTTCACATCAAGATCCCATGCCACCGAGCGATCCAGCCTGACGTCGAGTTCCGAAGCCGGCGTCATCGGACCCCAGACGCCTTCCCCGGCACCGATCCTCACGACCGCCGCACGACCATCCATGTCCACGTCGTACTCAGGTGTGAACGGCGAACGGCCCTCCACCCTCACAAGGTCGCGTCCAGCGCCGACCGTCAGATCGCCGGCGGCGCCGGTGATCTCGGCCGTGCCTTCCACGATCCGGCTCACATGGGGCGCCGTATGGTCGAACGCGGTCGCCTCGGCGCTTGTGAACACCGGGGGCCAGCCACGGGTAGGGGTCATCACGAATGCGCCGTAGACCAGCGCCGCGATCACGACCAGGCTTCCCATGAAGCGCACCAGCTCGCTCCTCGTGCCTTTGCCCAGCAGCTCGAAGCCGAGCGCCACGATGAGCGCCGGCCAGAGTCTCAGGATCGAGAGCCAGACGTCCCATCGCACGAATCCGAGCATCTGGGCAAGCAACACGACACCCAGCGTGATGGTCGTGAGCCCTTCGCCGAGGTTGCGGAGCGTCCAGCCGCCGCGCACAGGGCCGAACAGCTGCCGTATCCCGACAGCCACCACGATGAGAGGCCACCAGCGCCATAGACCGACCTCCGGCACGAACTGGCTCACAAGCAACAGCCCGCCGAGCAGGATCAGGCCGACGCCGGCCCACAGCGCGAAGCGCGATCCCGTACGTCCGGGTGGCGGCTCCGCCGGCGCTTCAGGTTGGACCGTCTGCTGAGGGACGACGGGCGCTTCGCCTGTGTGAGTGTTCGGATCGTCGTTCATAGAGGCTCCCATCGGTGCCGAGGGCTCGCTTCGTCCGGCATCTGCTTCAGGAGGAGGCGCACCCATCGCTGTCTGCATCCGCAGTCCTAGATACCCTCAGACGGGCGATCCTTCTCCTCCGCACCGCATCCACGTGGAACGTGAGGCCTCCGTACCGTACGACCTCTCCGCCAGACGGTATATGGCCGAGCTCGACGAGCAGCCACCCGGCAACCGTCTCGTACTCGTCGGATCCGGGAAGGTCCCACCCCAGTGTCTCGTTGGCTTCGTGCACCGAGAGCAGACCGTCGATCATCCACTCATCGGGGCCGATGGTGGTGATGTAGCGCCGCTCGCGATCGAACTCGTCCACCACTTCGCCGATGATCTCCTCGACGATGTCTTCGATGGTCACGAGTCCTGCCGTGCCGCCATACTCATCCACGACGATGGCAAGATGGTTGTGGGCGGCCTGCATGTCCTTGAGCATCACGAGGATCGACTTCGTCTCAGGAACGAACACCGCGGGGCGAACGAAACGGCCGACCTGCTCGTCCATCTTCCCCGCCGAGACGGGACCCACGAGATCCTTCAGCATCGCGATGCCCACGACGGTGTCGGCGTCACCGGTGAACACCGGCAGCCGTGAGAACCCCGACTCCTTGAACACCTCGATGGCGTCTCCCACAGAGACCGTGTCCTCGAGCATCCTCATATCCACACGGGGGACCATGATCTCCTTGGCGACCATGTCTCCGAGTTCGAAGATCTCATGGATCATGCGCTTCTCGTCGGGAAGGAGCGTCCCCTGCTCTGTGACGAGAAGCTTGATCTCCTCCTCGGTCACACCGGGGCGGCCACACCCCGGACGGACGCCGAGAAGTCGCGCGACCACGTCCGTGGAGCGTGTGAGGATCCAGATGAGAGGAGCGGCCACCGCCTGCAGCAGGCTGATCGGACCAGCGACCACTTTGGCCACGCTCTCGGCACGTTGAAGGCCCAGCCGCTTTGGAGCCAGCTCTCCGACCACGAGCGTGACGTACGAGATCATCAGCGTGACGAGGAACACCGCGAGCCCTGCGGCCACGCTGCTCACCCATGGCACGCCGAGCGATGAGAGCCAGCCGGCCACCGGGTCGGCCAACGTCACTGCAGCCGTGGCGGAGGCGCCGAAACCGACGAGCGTGATCCCGATCTGGATGGCGGCCATGAAGCGGGACGGGTCCTCCGTGAGGCGGAGCACCGTCTGCGCGCTCTTGGAGCCGCTCTCCGCCTCCATCTTGATGATGGCCCTGCGCGCGCTGACCAGCGCGATCTCCGCAGCGGCAAGGAAGCCGTTGAGAACGACCAGGACGAGGATCAACGCGATCTGTCGGATGACATCACTCATGCGACAAGACTAGCAGGACAGCGCCCCGGCGGCACTGCACGGCCCACCACGATCGGCGCCTCAGTACCCCGGGTTGATCTTGTGGAGGACGAGCGCGATGAGCGCGAGCCTGCGGCCCCTGTCCTGGCAGCTCTCCACAAAGCGTCCGATCGTGTCACGCATCTCGGGAGAGGGCTTGTAGCGGATGAGCCCGCCGGCGATCGCGAGGATCCGGCTGTCGCACAACGCGGCGACCTCCGGTTCCAACTCCTCGGCACGACGCCCAAGGCGGGAAGCCAGGCCCTCGGTATCCAGCACGGCATCGGGGTTCCGGTGGAAGAAGACCAGGATGTCCCAGGTGAGAAGCGATCGGACATGCTGGTCCACGAACCCCATGACAGCCGGGCCGAGTACTCCTTCGAGATCGTACAACTCAGGCCTTCCGCCTCGGTAGCGTAGACATCTTACGTCATTTCCGACGGGTGTGATACCGGCACTCCCACCCGATCATGGTAGAGCATCCGGCATACTTCGTGCCAACACATCGGCAGGCCGGACGGTGTGATGCCGCAGCCGCCAGGGTGGAGCATCTCACGTAGACATGACTATACTTGATTCCAGGCGGCCGATACTTATGGGCCGTGTGGCCGGACGAAGGGCCGATCGATGTTCTCGCATGCGCTCGTGGCAACAGACCTTGGGCCCTCCTCCGAGGCCATCGTCGCCTGCGCGGGCGAACTGGGTGTGCTCGGTGTGCGCGACGTGGTGCTCGTCCATGCCATCGACATCGACCGCGGGCCATCCTCGGCCGACGACGCCACCTTCGCGCACCAGATCGAGTCGCTCGAGCGCGCAGGCATCCGCGTACACGTGGAGACTCCGCTGGGATATCCCCCCCACGCGATCACGGCGCTGGCCGAGCAGCACGGCGTCGGCGTGATCGTGATGGGCACCCGCGGGCAGGGGCTGTTCCAGACCGGCTTCTCGGGCAGCATCAGCTCTGACGTCGTTCGCCTCAGCAGCGTACCGGTACTGCTCATGCCCGCCGATGACCACCGCGGCGCGGACGCGGGGACCCGCGCATGCTCACAGATGCTGTCGTCGGTACTGGTGCCGATAGACGTGTCAGAGTCGTCCGATAAGCTCTGTGCGCTCGCATGCGGTCTCGCCCCGAGGGGTGTCGGGAGGCTCGAGATGCTCAACGTGACGCCATTCACGTTCGAGGCCGCCAGGGAAGGACGCGAGGAGGAGGCGCACAGGAAGCTCGAAGCGCTCGCCGACCGAGCGCGCGGGCACGGCGTGCGGCACGTGACGACGACGGTGCTGCGCGGCCAGGCCGCCGAGCTCGTACCTGAGCGGGTCGGCTCGGGAGACTACTCGCTGGTGGTGCTCGCGCCACGGTGCCGGGACGTCATCGAGCGGGAGTTCGGGTCTGTCGCGAGCGCCGTGCTGCGGGCGTCTCAGATACCGCTGCTGCTCGCACCGGTGGAGTGCCCGCCTGACGGCCTTCAGGGCGTGGGGAACACGTAGAGCATCACGCCGAGGAAGTGCAGCACGCTTCCGGCGAGCACCCACAGATGCCACACGGCATGCATGAACCGTACGCGTTTGAGCACGTAGAAGATCGTGCCGAGCGTGTAGGCGACCCCTCCCCCGATCAGCAGCCAGACACCAGCCGGCTCGAGGTTCTCCGTGATGGGTCGAATCGCGGCGATCGCAAGCCAGCCCATCGAGAGATACACCACGGCCGAGACCCACTTGGGCCGGTAGACCCAGGCCGCTTCGAGGGAGATACCGGCGATGGCGAGCGCCCAGACCACCGCGAAGAGCCACCAACCGCCGTCGTTGCGTATCGTCACCAGCGTGAACGGGGTGTACGTGCCCGCGATGAGAAGGTAGATGCCGGCGTGGTCGATGATCTTGAACACGTGGCGTGCCTTGGGGTGCGTGATCGCGTGATAGAGCGTGGAGGCCATGTAGAGAAGGAACATCGTGATGCCGTACACGATCGCGCTGGCAAGATGCCAGCCGTCACCCCACAGCGCGGCGATGCCGATCAGGATCACAAGGGCGGCGATGCTCAGGGCCGCACCGATGCCATGCGTGACCGCGTTGGCGATCTCCTCACCCAGGGAGTAGGCGTTCTGCTCGTGCTTGTACCCTGCGCTCGAGCTACCGGTCCGCTGCGCTTCGGGCGCTCCATCTCCGGCCATGCGTCCCCTCTCCAGCACTTCCGTGAGCACTGCCAACTATATCGCGGGAGCCCTCTCCATGACAGTCGTGCGCAGAACGTGCGCCTCTTGACGATGCCCGTCGCCGTTCGTTCTTTTTTCACATGGTCTTGTGTAGCTATCGGCCGATGTGGCATATTGAACCTCGCGCCGTGATAAGCCTGCGACACCGTCCTGCAAGCGGCGTTCGTGCGGGGTGTTCGCAGGAACACCGCGCACGATGTGAGTTTCGAGGCTACAGCGAAGGGTGTCTCTTGTGTCCGAGACGGCAGCTGCGGCCGACGAGGGGCGCAACTCGCAACGCGCGTTCAACCTACCAGGCGTCCTGTTCGTGGCCGGCACGGAAGCGTTCCTGACCGCGCTCATCCTGTTTTCCGGTGAGCCGTCACCGGCTTGGCTGTTCTATCTCATCCCCATGACGATCGGCGCGCTTGCCTACGGCGTAGCGGGCAGCGTCGCTACATGGGCGATCAGCGCGGGGATGTTCGTGCTGGTGGCGCCGGTTCAGATCCTCCGCAGCGACTGGCCGATGTTCCTCACCGGGTTCTGCGTCTTCCTGGCTGGCGGGCTTGTCACGGGCGTCCAGGCGCACCGTCTGCGAGTCCACGCTGCCGAGCTTGAGAGCGGCTCTCCTCTCGACCCGCTCACCGGCGTCTACAGGCCGGAGCAGTTCGCGGTCCGTCTCTCCGCCGAGATCGCGCGAGCCGACCGGTACGGGCATAGCACCGGTCTCGCCATCGTGCGGGTGGTGGGATTCGAAGACTTCACGCGTGTGTTCGGCAGGTACAAGGCCGACGCGATGCTCGAACACCTCGCCGATGTCCTGCGCCTCTCGGTACGGTCGACGGACACGATCGGAAGGCTCGATGCCACCGATTTTGCCCTTGTGCTTCCGCATGCGCGACCGGATGAAGCGGCAGCGGTCGCGGAACGCATCACCGGGGTCGTCGCTGAGACCGGTTTCGACGGAGATGCCCTCGAGCCGGTCACGGCCTGCGAGACGGTAGCAGCATCGGCGGCCTACCCGGCCGATGCCGCCGACTATGGGGCCCTGCTCGATGCGGCGCGTCGTAGGCTGCCGTCTGCCGACCCGGACCCGGACGATACGGCCTTCCGGACCGATGCGTCATGAGGCGGCTCACCTCGATCTTCGTGCTCTTCGCCTTCTGGCTGTTGATCACCGCCTCGATCGAGCCGGCAGATCTCGCCATCGGCGCCGTGGTGGCAGCGCTCGTGGGATGGTGGGCCGACCGCGCGCTGTGGCCTGACGAGCCCGAACCACTTCCGCTCCGCACGTGGCCTCACGTCTCTCTGTACCTGCTCTACCTGATGAAGGAGATCGTGGTAGCGTCCCTGTACGTGGCCGAGCGTGTGCTCGATCCGGTGTTGCACATAGCACCGGCGATGCACACACACCGCGTGCACTTCGACTCGGAGACGGCGCGTGTCGCCTTCGCGAACTCGATCACGTTGACCCCGGGCACCCTCACCGTAGACGTCGATGGTGACACGTACCTGATCCACTGCCTTCACGAGTCGTTCACCGACACGATTTCAAGCGGCGACTTCGAGCAGCGGGTCGCTCGGACGTTCGACAGGTAGGTGAGACCACGTGACCACGTTCCTCTGGGGGCTTGCGGTGTTCCTCCTCGTTAACACATCGTTGTGCCTCTTGCGCGCCCACCTCGGGCCGACGGTCGCCGACCGGCTGCTCGCCATCAATGTGGTCGGGACCAAGACGCTCGTGGTGCTCTCCCTATTGGCCTTCGTGTTCCACCGCACGCTGTTCGTCGATGTCGCTCTTGTCTACGGACTGCTCAACTTCATCATCACCATCGCCGCGAGCCGTCTGGTGGAGACGGGGCGCCTGCGAGGTGATTGGCAATGACCGCGCTCGAAGCGGCACGCAACGCGCTCGCCGTCGCCCTCGGGGGCGCCGGAGCGTTCTTCTTCCTTGTCGGCACGCTCGGCCTGCTGCGGTTTCCCGACTTCTACGCACGCACGCACGCGGCGACCAAGTGCGACACGGTGGGGGCGGGCTCCATCCTGCTGGCACTCGCGATCCTGCGCGCGCCCGAGCCAGATACGCTCAAGCTCATCGTCTTGGCCGGTCTCGTGTTCCTCTCGAGTCCCACGGTAGCGCACGCTCTGGCACGTGCCGCTTATCGCACCGGACTCGTCCCCGACACGAAGGCGAGGCCCGAGCGATGAGCCAGGCCTTCGACATCATCCTCATCCTGCTGCTCATCGGAGCCGCCATCTCCGTCGTTCGGCTCAAGGACCTGCTCGCTGCCGCGATCGTGTTCTCCAGCTACTCGCTGATGATGTGCCTGCTCTGGCTGCACCGCGGCGCTCCCGACGTGGCGATGACCGAGGCCGCCGTGGGCGCGGGCGTGACAACGGTGCTCTTCCTCGTGACCATCGGCCGGACGACGCGGAAGGAGCGTTGACGTGAAGCGCGCGCTGACCCTGGCACTCCTCGTGGCCGTCGCGGTGCTGCTGTTCTCCGCCGTGGCCGAGCTCCCGCCGCACGGTTCACCCGTCTCTCCGGCGTATACGCACGTATCTGCGTACTACCTCGAGCACGGTCCCGGCGAGGCGGGAGCCGAGAACATCGTCACCGACGTCATACTCAACTACCGAGGGTTCGACACGCAGGGCGAAGTGACGGTGATCGTCACGGCCATGGTCGCGGTCCTCGCCGTCATGCTGTGGACCGGTCGCGCCGAGGAGCGCTCTCCTGCCGACGAGGCGACCCCGACGCCGACGAGCCATGTCGTGCGGTTCATCGTGCGGGTCATGGCGCCGTTCATCGCGGTGTTCGCGATCTACGTGATCCTGCACGGCCACGTCACGCCGGGCGGTGGGTTCCAGGGCGGCACCATGATCGGCGCGCTCGTGATCGCGCTCACCCTGGTGCTCGACGACGCCAGAGCGTCGGCGCTGTTGCCTCGCAAGCCGGAACGAGTCCTCCAGGTGGCCGCACCGCTCGCGTTCTTCGCCGTTGGGATGCTCGGCCTCGTGCTGTGGGGCGAGTACCTCTACTACCCACGGGAGCCGTCCTGGCACTGGCTCACCGAGATCCTGCTGCTTGTCGTCGAAACGGGCATCGGAGTGGGTGGCGCAATGGTGATCGCGACCATCTTCCGCGCGATGGGAGCCAGGCGATGATCGACGCGCTCTGGCAGAATCTCGACTACGCCGCGTCCGTGGTGCTGTTCTGCATCGGACTGTACGCGGTCATCACACGAGAGAACCTCATCAAGAAGTTCATGGGCCTCAACATCATGGAGACCGCCGTCTTCGCCTTCATCGTGGCGCTCGGCGTGGTCGATGGCGGCGACGCCCCGATAGCGGGCCCCGGGGCCACCCCTCCGTTCGTCAACCCGCTGCCGCAGGCGCTCATCCTCACCGGCATCGTCGTTGCGCTCAGCACGACCGCTCTTGCCTTGAGCCTCATCATCAGGATATGGCGTCAGTGCGGGACCATAGAGGCTGACGAGCTCCGGGAGGCCGAGTGAGATGATCACGTGGCCTCCCCTCCTCGCCCTGTTCCTCGCGATACCGCTCACCGCGGCGGTGCTCATCCCTGCGGTCTGCAGGTCGTCCCGCACCCGCGGGTGGCTGTGGGCGCTCACGACGATGATAGTGACGAGCGCGATCGCCGGAGCCCTTATCGCGCGCGTGGCCACGGAAGGCCCCTTCTCCTACGTGATGGGCGGCTGGGCCGCACCGTACGGGATCGAACTGCGCTTCGACGAGTTCAGCGCGGCGGTGGCGATCGTATGCCTGCTCGGCGTGCTCGCGATCGTCTTCTCCCGGCGGTATGCGGAGCACGCCCTCCAGGCGGAGCGCATACCCTACTACTACACGCTGATCCTGTTGAACCTCACAGGAATGCTGGGGTTCACGGTGACGGGCGATCTCTTCAACCTCTTCGTGTTCTTGGAGATTCTGTCGCTCTCCGGATACGCGCTGGTTGCCATCAGCGGGGAGAAGATCGCCGAGATGGCCGCCTTCAAGTACCTCGTGATGGGAGCGATCTCATCGCTGCTCGTGCTCTTCGGCATCGGCATGCTGTACGCGCTCACAGGCACCCTCAACATGGCCGACGTGACCTCACGGCTCGCAGGCGCCCCCCAGGCGCCGCTTGTCGCGGCGTTCGGTGCTATGACGCTCGGCTTCATGGTGAAGGCGGCCCTCTTCCCGCTGCATGTTTGGCTCCCCGACGCCCACGCCATCGCCCCCAGCCCTGTCTCGGCGATACTGTCGGGTCTTGTCGTGAAGGTCGGGATCATCGGCATGCTCCGCCTGTATCAGATCGCCTACGGCTCGGGCGCGGTCGACCTGACAGGACTCAACCTCGTGCTTACCTGGCTTGGCGCGCTCGCCATAGTGATGGGCGCCTTCTTCGCGGTGTTCCAGGACGACATCAAGATGATGCTGGCGTACTCGACGATCTCGAACATCGGGTACATCGTCATGGGCCTCGGACTCGCCTCCAACTACTCGGTCATCGGGGCGAGCGTCCATGTGTTCAACCATGCGCTCATAAAGGCCACGCTGTTCCTCGGCGTCGGCGCGCTCATCCATCAGACGGGGAAGCGCACGCTCACGGATCTTGCTGGGATCGGCAAGGCGATGCCGTTCACGGTGGCGGCCATCTCCATCGGCGCCATCTCGATTGTGGGGATACCCCCCACCGCCGGATTCCTGTGCAAGTGGTACATCGCTCTGGGCGCGATGCAAGCCGGACATCCGTTCTTCGGGTTCGCGCTGGTCTTCGGGGCGCTGTTCATCTTTATCTACTACATCCGAATGGTGAACGCGTTCTACTTCCGGGAGCCGCGCGACCCGGCGGTGCTCGAGGTGCACGAGGCTCCCGCCACGATGCTGGTGCCGGTCATCGTCCTGGCGACGCTCTGCCTCGTCATGGGCATTCTGGGGCGGCTGCCGCTCACGTTCATCGAGCCCGCGGTCAAGCGGCTCCTCGCACCGTTGGGAGGTGGCTAGGTGGAAGTCACCGACATCCGCGTCGTGCTTGCGCCCGCCATCTCGCTCCTCTGCGCCGGGCTGGTGTTCGCGGCCGCCGAGCACACGTTCTGGAGACGCTTCCTCAGCCTCACGGCAGCGCTCGCCAAGCTCGTGATCGTGATGTCCATGCTTCCCGGATCGCTCAAGGGCGTGGTATACACATTCGACCTCGTGCAGTTCACTCCGGGGGTGGGCCTCGCATTCCGTGCCGACGCGCTCGGCATGTTCTTCTCGGTGGTTTCCTCCACCCTCTGGCTCATCACCACGGTCTACGCGATCGGCTACATGGAGCAGGAGCCCAACCGGCGCCGCTTCTTCGGGTTCTTCGCGCTGTGCGTCTCCACCACAGTGGGCGTGGCGTTCGCCGAGAACCTGCTCACGCTGTTCCTGTTCTACGAAACGCTCACGATCTGCACATATCCCCTGGTGATCCACGAGGAGACGCCGGAAGCGATGAGGGCCGGGCGCAAGTACCTGGCCTACACGCTCACCGGAGGGGCATTCGTGCTGCTCGGCTCCATCGTCACCTACCAGATGGCCGGGACCATGACCCTCAGCCAGCCGGGGATACTCTCGCTGGAGTCCGGACGCGGCGCGCTCACGACGCTGTTCGTCTGCCTCATCGCAGGCTTCGGTGTGAAGGCGGCGATCATGCCGCTGCACGGCTGGCTGCCGAGCGCGATGGTGGCCCCGACGCCGGTGAGCGCGCTGCTGCACGCCGTCGCCGTCGTGAAGGTGGGAGCGTTCGGCGTGCTGCGCACGATATACAACGTCTTCGGGGTGAATCTGCTCAAGGAGCTCGGCGTCTGCGACTGGCTGGCCGCGCTTGCGGCGTTCACCATCATAGCGGCCTCGGTCATCGCCGTTTTCCAGGACAACTTCAAGCGCCGGCTCGCGTTCTCGACCGTGAGCCAGCTGTCGTACATAGTGCTCGGCGCAGCGTTGCTCACCCCGCTGGCGGCGACCGCCGCCATCGTACACATCGCCAACCAGGCGTTCGCGAAGATCACGATGTTCTTCGTGGCCGGCTCGATACAGCGGACGACCGGGAAGACCACCATCCATGAGCTGGCCGGCATCGGTTATCGCATGCCGTACACGATGGGAGCGTTCACGATCGCAGCACTGAGCTTCATCGGCGTGCCGCTCTTCGCCGGTTTCGTGACCAAGTGGTACCTGTCGCTCGGTGCGATGGAAAGCGGGCAGTGGTGGTACGTGATCGTGATGCTCGCCAGCGCCCTGCTGAACGCCGCCTACTGGCTGCCTGTGATATACACGGCGTTCTTCCGTGCCCCTCGTGACAGCGTCGAGGTGCACGAGGCCCATTGGACGATGCTCGGACCCGCGCTCTTGTGCGCCGGGTACGTGCTGCTCTTTGGAATGACGGTCTCGGTGCCGGGCATGCCCTTCGCCCTCGGCCAGGCCGCGGTCCAGTTCGTCTTCGGGATGTAGAGGTGGTCGGTATGGATACCGAAGCGACCCGTTCGCTCCTGCCCTTGCTGGCGTTCATGCTTCCGATGGCAGGTGCGGTGGTCGCTGTGCCGCTGCAGCGCGTATCGGACCGGGCGCGGAACCTGGTGCTCGCCGCGATAGCGGGCGCCGTGGCCGTGATCGCGATCGTCCTGGAAGCGGGCGTGGCGTCCGGCGAGGTGTACGAGCTGTTCATCCTGCAACTCACGCCGCAGATATGGATGTATCTGCGCGTGGACGCCATGGGCGCGCTCTTCGGCATGACCGCGGCGGTTCTGTGGACGCTCGCGCTGATCTACTCATGGGGCTACATGCACGGAGAACACCGGCTCGGGCGCTACTACAGCTTCTTCATCCTGTGCCTTGCCTGGACTATGGGGGTCGCCTACGCCGGCAACCTGCTCACGTTCCTGATCTTCTACGAACTCTTCAGCATCCTCACCTATCCGCTCGTCGTCCATGAGGAGACATCCGAGGCGATGGCGGCGGGCACCAAGTACATGATGTACATCCTGGTGGGCGGGACCCTCGTCCTGCTCGCCATCGTGTTGACGTTCGCCGCCGTCGGGGACCAGACGCTCACAGCAGGCGGCATCCTCACCGCCGAGGTGGGTAGAGGGCGGCTGCTCGCGATCTTCTGGTGCTTCCTGGTGGGCTTCGGCGTCAAGGCAGCGCTCGTACCCTTGCACGGCTGGGTTCCCGACGTCCACCCCGCAGCCCCCGCGCCGTTCTCCGCCGTCCTGTCCGGCGTGATGGTGGCGGCAGGAAGCTTCGGCATCATCCGCGCGATGTTCTACGTGTTCGGAGCCGACCTGCTCGGCGATCTCGGCGTGACACGATACCTCACCTGGATCGCCGCCTTCACCGTGCTCTTCGCAGCGGTGCTGGCCGTCAACCAGGACAACCTCAAACGGCGTCTTGCGTACTCGACCATCAGCCAGATGGCGTACGTGGTGCTCGGCGTGTCGTTGCTGGACACGGAAGCGACCATCGGCGCTCTGGTGCACATCACGAACCATGCGTTCATGAAGGGCGCGCTGTTCCTGTGCGCCGGGCTGTTCATCCGCCGATTGGGCGCCGCGCGCGTCAGTCATCTCGACGGCGCGGCCAAGCGGATGCCGATCACCGCGGCGGGCTTTACGATCGCCTCGCTCGCGATGATCGGCACTCCGCCGCTGTCCGGGTTCGTGAGCAAGTGGTACCTCGGGCTCGGCATGCTGGAGCCCGGCAGCCGCTGGCTCCTGGCCGTGCTGCTCGGCGGCGCCCTCCTGGCTGCGGTCTACCTGTTGCCGATCGTGTATCGCATGTACTTCCGCGAACCGGTCATCACACCGGACGACAAGACCGTGGCCGAGGGCAGAGAGGCGCCTGCCACCATGCTCGTGCCGCTCGTCGTCGCAACGGTCCTCACGCTCGTCCTCGGGCTCGGGGCGTCGCTTCCGGGCATGCCGGTGGACCTGGCGCGGATGGCCGCCGAGTCGTTCTTCCGTTAGGAGCAGATGATGGACGCCGGACACGCCGCCGAGATCGTCGTTGGGACCATGCATGTGGTCTCGAGCCCGCTGCCGGCCGCACTCGTGCTGGTTCCGCTCGCGGCGGCCGTGCTCGTCAGGCCGCTCGGCAAGCGATGGCCCGGTGTGCGGAACGTATATGTGGTCGTGGTCATGGCGCTCACGCTGCTCGGGGCCGCAGGGCTGATACCTCTCATCGCCGAGCATCACCGCATCCAGAGCGTGATACCCGCGCTGCTTGGCGAGCTCACGTTCACAGTGGACTCCTTCTCCATGCTCTTCGCCCTGTTCACCTCGTTCGTGTGGCTAGCCGCCACCGTCCACTCGCTCGACTACCTGCATCATGAGAAGAAGCACGACCGCTACCACACCACCAGCCTGGTGGTGCTCGCAGCGAACCTCGGCGTGGTGCTCGCAGGCGACCTCGTCACGCTCTACCTGTTCTTCGAGGCACTGGGGCTCGTGGCGTTCCTGCTCGTGATACACACCGAGACCGACGAGGCCAAGGCGGCCTCGGCCAAGTACCTCTGGATGACGGTAATCGGTGGCTTCGCGCTCGTGGGCGGCATCTTCCTCACGTTCGCGCTCGGCGGATCGGGCGCGCTCGAGCCGCTTCCGGCCGGCGGGAGCGAAGCCCTGCGCTGGGTCGCCGCCATCCTGCTCATCCTCGGCTTCGGCGTGAAGGCCGGCATGGTGCCGGTGCACGTGTGGCTCCCCGACGCGCACCCGGTGGCGCCGGCGCCGGCAAGCGCGCTGCTCTCGGGCGTGATGATCAAGGCCGGCGCATACGGCATCTTCCGGGTGGTGACCGCGCTCTTCCGCCCCGAGGTGACCGAGCACGTGGAGGAGAGCCTCTGGCACTTCTCCGGGCAGCTCGGGCTGGTGGTGCTCTGGATCGGCATCGCCACGATGTTCATCGGCGTGTTCCTGGCGCTCCAGCAGTCCAACGCCAAGCGTATGCTTGCGTACCACAGCGTGAGCCAGATGGGGTTCATCCTCGCCGGCATCGGAGCGGCAGGCTACCTGGGCGCACACGGGGCGATGGGTGTGGCGGGCGGTCTGTACCACGTGGTGAACCACGCCCTGTTCAAGGCATGCCTCTTTCTCGGCGTGGGCGCCGTGTACTACCGGACGCACTCGCTCGACCTGTACCACACGGGCGGTCTGTGGAAGAAGATGCCGGTCACCTTCGTGTTCATGTGCATCGCAGCGGCGGGCATCACCGGCGTGCCGCTCTTCAACGGGTTCGTGAGCAAGTGCCTCATCCACCATGCGATCGTGGAGGCGTGGGAGTACCAGGGTCTGGCCTCGCTTGGTATCGCCGAGAAGATCTACATCGTGACCTGCGGGGGCACCGCATGCTCGTTCATCAAGCTGATAGGGCTGATGTTCCTCGGCAAACCAAAGATGGAGTATGGCCCCGAGGTGACAGACGCCCCGCCGAGGATGCTGTTGGGGATGGGACTGCTCGCCACGTTCATCGTGGCGCTCGGGTGGTTCCCGCAGATCCTCATCAAGGGGGTGTTCCAGCCGGGGCTCCATACCTGGGGCCTGCATAGCGATATCCTCGACCACTACCTCCAGCACTCGTTCCTCTCCGGTCCCGACCTGATGAGCGTGGTCACGACCTTCGCGCTCGGTTTCGCGTTCTTCTTCGTGGGGATGAGGTTCCACCTCTTCCACCTCCACGCTCCGCAGTACTTCAGCATCGATTGGTGGTACCGCCAGAGCGCCCATGCCCTCGTGGCCGCGTGCGGCGGCGTCGAGTGGATCGACCGGCAGCGGCGCCTCGTGGTCTCCACGCTGCTCACCGGAGCCCCCGGAGCGCGCGACCAGCGTCTCATCCAGAAGGCGTACATCATCCTTGAACGTGAACGGCAGGACACCGTGCGCGCTGCGGTGATGCGCGCCACAGCGCATCTCCGCAGCGCCCAGAGTCCCGACGAGCCCGTCGATCAAGCGCAGATCGACGCCGTGCGGGAGATCGCGGGCTACATGGCCGGCCGCCTGATGCACGAACGCATGGGGGTGCTCTCCGACCTGATGCGCACAGGTGGCCTCGACAGCGCGGTATCGGTGCTCATGGCGTCTGGAAAGGAGCTCGCCCGGGTACGTACGCCGATCACCCGCGCCGCGTTGGATCTCGCGCCCCGGCGCATGCGGGGCGAGACGGTCAGCCGGGAGATAGGAGCCGCGATCAACACTGCCTTGAGCGACGAGCGCTTCGACCTCATGGTCGCCCCGCGCACCTCGGTCTCGCGGGTCGTGCTGGGGAGGACGGCAGGGACGCTCGACGCCGCGCGGCACTCGCTCCCCAGTCGCGAGAGGCTCGCAGACGTGAGCGCGAGCGGGCTCACACGGCTGGAGCAGTTCGCGGCATGGAGCATAGAGATGCTCAGACTCGCCGTCGACGCCCTCACCCGCGAGCGCTCGCAGTGGCTGCCGGAGGGCCGGTTCCAGAACGACACTGTCGTGCAGACCCGGCTCGGTATCCAGCGGTATGCGCGCGACATCGGCTTGAACGTGGGCGTGTTCTTCGTCGTGCTGCTCATCTTCGTGGCCGCGATGGTCCTCTGACGGCTGCGTGGTCCTCTGACGGCTGCGGGCTCCCCGGGCGCTGCCCGTCGATGCCTGGGATACTGTGGAGGATCGGGCGCCCGGAGCGGAGAGTCTCATGTGCGAGTTCTGCATGCAGCACGGGGACGGAAAGACATGGTACCTGCAGACACAGAACTATGCGATTGACCTGACCCGGGACATCGAGCGCCGTGAGTACGTGGTGGACTTCGTCACCGGGTTCGACCGGAAGATGAAGCGCAACCTACCCCTGCTCAAGGCCGTGAGGGGCGCCCCCCGCGCCCATACGCCACGCCTTCGACGCGTTCGCCCGCCCGCGACAGATGAAGACACACTGGGGCCAGCCGGTATCGATTGAAGACTGCGAGCGCGTCTTCGACATCGCCACCTCGATCACCCAGCTCCCGTGCGTATCCGCCACTTCGCGGGCACGCCCGAACGCGGGTACTGCCTGGCCGTGACGATCGCGCCACAGGACGAGCTCTTCGCCGAGGCCTTCTGCGGCTACGCTGAAGGTCCGGACACCATGGCGTTCCAGCAGCTCACGCGCAATGAGGGCCTTGCCGTGCTGAGACGGGCGGAGAGCGAGGGTCTCATGCACTCGGTGTGGACCTTCAAGACCCCGTTCATCGCGGCCATCTGCAACTGCAACCTCGCGACCGGCTGCATGGCCATGAAGACCACGCTCCAGCTCGGCTTCCAGACGATGTGGAAGGGCGAACACCTGGCGTGGGTCGAGAAGAACGCGTGCCTCGGCTGCGGTGAGTGCGCTGAGCGCTGCCCCTTCGACGCCATCACGGTCGATGAGCGGGGTGTAGCGGTGATCGATACCGGCGCATGCTATGGCTGCGGCATCTGCCGCTCGTCATGCGGCGTCGATGCGCTCTCGCTGGAGCATCGCGAGCCCGTCGCCGTTCCAGCACTCTGAACCGCGTCCGGGCCGCGACATCCGGCCCGCTCAGACTCCCGGAGACGTCCTTCAGGCGCCAGCGTCCGCTTCCGGGTCGGGCACCTCTCCCGGCGACGTGACCGAGATCGGCAGCATCAGTGTGAAGACTGAGCCCTCACCGAGAACGCTGTGCACGTCGATGGCTCCCCGCAGCACCAAGGCGATGCGGCTGCTGGCGGGCAGGCCGATCCCGGCCGCGGGCTCGTGAATCTCCGGTCCCTGGAATATGGCCTCTATCTTCTGCGGCGGAAGCCCCGGACCCGTGTCCGCCACCGCGACCGAGAAACGATCCTCCCCCATCCGTGCCACGGTGACCGTCACGCCGCCCCGCTTGGTGTACCTGATCGCGTTGGACAGAAGGTTCAGAAGCACCTGCTGCACCATGAACCGGTCGGTCTCGATCTCGAGCGGCCGATCGTCTGCGACAAGGTCGAGCGACAGCCCCTTCTCGTCTGCGAACGAGGCCAGCCCGAACACGACTGATTCGACGAGGTCTACCAGATCGAAACGCTCGGGCTCGAACCGTCCCTCGGCCTCGCCCAGCCGGCGCGATTCGAGCAGGCTCGCCGAGAAGCCGGAGAGCTGGCGGCCGGCTTCCTTGATCATCTCGACCTGCCTGCGCTGTTCATCTGAGAGCGGGCCTGTCATGCCCCCCAGCAGAAGGTCCGAGAAACCGGTGATCGTCTGCAGCGACGTGCGCATCTCGCGTGCGAGGCTCGCGAACACCATGTCGCGGGCGATCGAGGCCTGCTGGAGCTCCGCGTTGGTGCGCAGGAGGTCCTCGGTGCGCTGGCCGACGATGAGCTCGAGGTTGCGCTTGGCCCTCTCCAGCTCCGACTCCATGCGCTTGCGCTCCGTGATGTCGTGGACCATCGAGTAAAGGATCGGGCGACCGCCCACTCTCACCGGGCCTATGTTCACGTCGACGTCGCGCACCTTGCCGCCCGCGAGCAGATGCTTGCTGGCGAAGTGCACCCGCTGCCCCTCGGCCGCACGCTCCAGCTCGGCGCGGACCATCTCCGCCGAGAGCGCATCGGTCTGCAGCACGCTCATCGTCATCAGGTCGTCACGCGCGTAGCCGTAGAAGTCGCACGCCGCCGGATTGGCGTCGATGATCTGCGTCGTATCGGGGTCTATCAGCACGATCGGCACGGCGCTGCCCTCGAACACCGCGCTGTACCGCTGCTCGCTCTCCTTGAGGTCGCGCTGGGCCAGACGGGCCACGAGCATCCGAGACGCCGCCACAGCGGAGATGGCGAAGACCGCCGAGACGCCCGCCGTATCCTCCAGCGGGTGCCTCCACAGTCCGGCAAGCACGCCGACCTGCTCGCCGGCAGCGTCCAGGAGCACTGCTCCGGCGTATGCGACGCACGAGTTCTCCTCGAAGAACGGTTCGTGGGGATAGGCCTCCGTGAGGTCGTCAGGGACGCACACGAACCTCCTCCCGGCGAACGCGTTGCACGGCGAGTTCCGGGAATCGGCAGGACCCACCGGCACCGGCGGTCCGGAGCTGCTCCACGACGCGAGCACCTGTCCCTCGGCCGCGAATCCCGGCTCGAACTCCACGACGTACGTGTGAGCGGCAGATGTCAGCTCGCCCAGACGAGCGACGATCGACTCGAGCCCTCCGTCGGCGTCGATCACGGCCAGCTCGCGTATCCGGGTGCCGAGCGCGTCGAGTGCGAGCATGACAGCGCCGGAGAGCGTCCCCTGAGCTCCCCGCAGCGGAGCGACCACGAACGTGATCTCGGTGACCTGCCCGTCGGCTATCCGCACCTTCGCACGCACGTCGAAGAAGGGGTCGGCCTCGTCCACCCTGGCACTGACCATCGTCCATAGGTCGGTGCCGTCGTGGACGTGCACCCTGTCGGGACCCTCGGGTCCCGGCGTCAGCAGCGGCGTAGCGGCAGCGTTGTGGACAGCCACGCTGCCGTCATCGAGGCACATCATCGCCGGTAGCGCTATCGTCTGAAGAAGCGCCCTCAGTGCGCCGTTCGCGGCGTGGGAGCCGCTGGAAACCGGCCCCGCGGTATCGACATGTCGCGCGCCCTCGGCCATCAGAGCCTCCTCCTACGCGCCGTCATCGTGTCATGACGATAGCATGCGACGACCCCGTGTGTTGGTGAGCGCCACCCCGGCGATCGCTATCCCGCCACCGACGAGCGCCAGCACGCCCGGCACCTCCCCGATCCACACGAACGCGATCGCGATGGCGGAGACCGGGGACAGGTACAGGAACGTGGACAACGTGGAGGCGGGCATGCGCGAAAGCGCGTACGACCACGCGAAGTACGCCAGCGCGGCCGGGAAGACGCCCAGATACACCACGGCTGCCGTCGATCCGGGCGAGGCGTGGGCCATCTGGCTCACAAGACCCGGGGTCCACAGCAGCATCGGCACGGTTCCCGCCCAGATCACGTACGTGGTGAACTCGAGCGGGCGGTACCGTCGGAGGATCGGCTTGGAGATGATCGCGTACGCGGCGGTGG
>LDZT01010708.1_pt1 | contig 49166 bp, 44 predicted proteins | sample 615521 | NCBI WGS metagenome assembly LDZT01 (sample SAMN03408292, study PRJNA278302) | terrestrial metagenome | isolation source: oil reservoir sample SB1 | place: USA: Alaska, North Slope, Schrader Bluff formation | collected 2011-09 | reverse complement strand
AATTTCTTCTGCATTAGGACTATCAATACATAAAGGAACATCTACCACCTCTTGAACTGTTTTTACTAACCATTCCATATTTTCTTCTTTATTGCCACTTGCAGCAGAAGAATTTACATCTAAAATATCAGCGCCGCCTTCTACTTGCTTTTTGGCTAAATCTTGAATAGATTTTACATCTCTATTCTCGATCATTTCTCTTACTTTTTTCCTTGCTGAATTTAGTTTTTCTCCAATAATTAACATCATTTAACCTCCTTTTTCTCAAATACATAAATACAAAGTGCCTTTCAGACAACTCTTAACCCCTTGTCTTCTATGGGCTGTCTCCAACCATTGTACTATCGCTCATATTACTGTTCTTCTGATTGCCTTGACCGCTTACAAGACAGGTAATAAAGATAAGATTGGCTTTGTAAAATCTTTCCTTCCTAATATTTAATTTTAAAAGAGCAAGTTTTCTGAAAGCTTATTACAAATATAAATAAATTATATTAAATGATTATACCTTATTACTTAGTATCTATTACAATCAGAACATTTGTTCTAGAGGATAGTTATCTCCTTGACAATTTCAGGAATGATTTCAAACAGATCCCCGACTACGGCTATATCCGCAATTTGCATCATAGGTGTATCGGGGTTTTTATCTATAGCTATGATCAAATCACAAGACTGCATTCCTACAAGATGCTGAATCTGTCCGGAAATGCCGCAGGCTATATAAACCTTTGTCTGGACTGTCTGTCCTGTCTGTCCGACCTGGTGTGCATAAGGGATCCATCCCGAATCAACAGCTGCCCTGCTTGCACCTACGGCTGCTCCGCCTACCCTTTCAGCAAACTGTTTTAAAAGGTTAAAGCCCTTGGAACCTTTCATTCCCCTTCCACCTGATATTATTATCTGTGCATCGGCAAGATTAACAGCAGTTTCCGTACTATGAAAAACATCTATTATCTGCTTGATCTTCTCGGTATCACTTGTAAGCATCTCTTCTTTTATAATTTTTCCGGTACGACCAGGATCGGGTTCCGGCGATTTCATGACTCTTGGCCGTACGGTCGCCATCTGAGGTCTGTGGTTTGAACAGCGGATAGTGGCCATGATATTACCACCAAAAGCCGGTCTTGTCTGAAGGAGGTCACCGTTTTCAGGGTCAATAGAAAGACCCGTGCAGTCAGCTGTAAGACCACAGTTTGTCATTACAGCAACTCGTGGAATCAGGGCACGTCCTCTTGTTGTGGCTCCGCAAATCACGACTTCGGGCTTATATTTTACGATAAGGCGTTTTATGATTTTTGTTTCGGTTTCATCGACAAAACCGGATAATCCCGGATTGTCAACCACTATTGCAACATCCGCTCCATACGCAAAAAGCGACTCCGGTTTTCCTTCAATACCGGATCCTATGACAACAACCCAGACTTCACTCTTTCTGAGATCTGCAAGAGTTCTTGCAGCACCTGTCAGCTCGTGCGTCACAGGCTGTATTTCGCCGGACAAAATCTCAGCGACTACCCATATATTGCGATATTCTTTTCTTTCAACATCTGTAAAAGCTATCATTTTTCTCTCCTCTGAATCAAACTATACTTCGCAGTCTTAACTCTCTTAGTAGACTCTGTGCACATTCTGTTGAAGATCCTTTAATCTTTTTTGTGCTTGTGTGTCGGGATGGTGGAGGCTGTATTTTTACAACCCTTGTGGGTGATCCGTCCAGACCGATTTTTGATGTATCCGCACCTATATCATTGGGTTTCCATACTGGTATTTCACATTTTTTCGAAGCCAGTCGGCCTTTAAGTGATGGTACACGGGGTGTATTGATGTCTTTTACAACGGTTATTACTGCAGGAAGAGACATTTCACATATATCATAACCATCTTCATACATCCTTTTGACCCTGATGGATGAAGAAGATATCTCTTCCACGGCCATAACATAAGTTGCTTGAAGCCAGTCAAGATGAGCTGCAATTCCAGGACCTACCTGGGCTGTATCACCATCTATAGCCTGCTTGCCGCAAATTACAAGATCAACATCCCCGATCTTTTCAATGGCTTTTGCAAGGGCATAGCTTGTAGCCCATGTATCCGAACCGCCAAAAGCACGGTCACTAAGCAGAATGGCTCTGTCAACTCCGACTGAAACAGCCTCTCTCAGGCTTTCTTCAGCTTTTGGCGGACCCATTGACAGGGCAATTACTTCTCCCCTGAATTTATCTCTCAACTGTACACCTTCTTCCACAGCGTAAGTGTCAAAAGGATTCAGGATCGCTTTTATACCTTTTCTTACTATGCGTTTTGTTTCAGGATCGATTTTCGCATCGTTAGTTGCCGGTACCTGCTTGATGCATATTACTATTTTCATAACGCCTCCTTGCAATTACGGACCCTCAGACCCAGATATCTTTAATCAGATCGTATTGTGTTTTAAATCCGAGCAGTGATAGGTAAACGCCGCACCCCGGATATAATTTGTGGAGCATTTTTAAAGTGGATATGGGGTCAAATTCTGTATTCTCAGGTATTTCATAGCCGACTGCTTCCGAAAGAAGATGCAGTTTTCTGCTCATCCAAGCTTCTACAATTACCGGTATTTCAGGATATTTTTCAAGAAGTCTGTCGACAACTTCATTTCTCTCTATCAAAGGTTGAGTAATAATAAAAGTAGCACCTGCTTTCATTTTTCTTTCCATCTTTTCAAATTCATGTTCTTCCGGTTCATAAGGATTAAATGCGACTCCGAGTACAAAAGTATCCGGATACCCATGGTTTATGTATTTTAACAGATCAACAGAAGTGACGGACTCGACATCAGTGGCGCCTACATCTGAAGGTTGAAGCTTGGGAAGACGCTCCGAACCGTCTCCTGTTATTATCAGGAGATGCCTGATTCCTTTTGTCTTACATATGTCAAGAATGTTGTCCAGATCATCTTTTGTATGAAAAGTACTAAGGTGAATCATCACTTGCTCTGGTATGACGGGAAGGTCAAGTTCCTCAATCATTTCTGTTCCCTGGAATGACAGAAGACCCATTGCATTATCGGTTATACATGCACAATAACCGCTGTCCATAACCCTAAGATATTTATTTGAAAATATTTCAAGATCCTTTTCAAGCTTTTCTGAATCCTGTTTGGGTGGTAAAACTTCAACGTGGTAGATCTTATTCTGGATGTGATGAATCATGATACTCTCCTATCTCAATTAAATTGGTTAATCCGAAAACTACAATTTACAATATTTTAACATTCAACAAAATGACCTTATGGAAAAATTTTATTTTGTAACTATTTGTATTCTCAAAAAAGAGACCACAATAAAACCTGCAATTCAAGAGATCTTTATATTCTCACTATTTGTGCAGGGGGAGTTTCCGAACCAATACCAAGCAAGACAACAATCGTCACAAACATTTGATGTCTTTGATTTTTTTATCGCAATATTAATAAAATATAACAAACCACCTAAAGCAGTTAAATTAAGCCTTTTTCCCGTAATATGCCACCGGCTTCTCTATAGTTCCACCCCGGGAGGTCTTCATATCTTATCTTAATTTTCCCTTCTTTGTCTTGCATAATTTGAGAAGAAATAGATTTAAGATATTGAATATTATAAATATTTAGGCAATAAAAATCTTTGCCTTGTCTACTGCAGAAGCAGCATCAGGAGAATAGCCATCTGCTCCTATTTGATCAGTATAATCTTGAGTTATAGGTGCTCCTCCTACCATTATTTTTACTTTATTTCTAAGGCCCACATCATTAAGGGCATTAATTACTTCTCCCATATAAATCATAGTAGTAGTTAAAAGAGCGGACATAGCTAATATATCAGGTTGATGATCTTTTACAGCTTCCACATATTTATCTGCAGAAACATCTACCCCCAAATCTATTACATTAAACCCTGCGCCTTCTAACATCATTTCTACTAAATTCTTTCCAATATCGTGTAAATCCCCTTTTACCGTCCCCATTACTACTTTACCTATATCTTTTACTCCAGTTTCAGTTAATTTGGGTCGTAGAATATCCATTCCTGCATGCATTGCTCGAGCAGCAATTAAGACTTCTGGAACGTACACTTCGTTCTTTTTAAATTTTGCACCGATAATATCCATTCCTTTAATTAAGCCATCCTCTAATATTTTTTTTGGCGTTAAATTTTCCTCTAAAGCTCTCTTAACAAGTTTTTCTACTTTTTCTGCATCTCCTCTTTGTAAAGATTCAGATACATTATTTAAATCTAACATAACATTACCTCCTAAACTCTATTAAAATTTAATTTAATTCTATAAAATAAAAAATACTAATACTATATATATGATTGCACTATTAGGTAAAATCTTGCTTTTCTAAGAAGATGTATAAAATCAGATTGATAAGAAAATAATTAAAAAACAATAGAAAAATTAGCTTTCTATTGTTTTAAAAAATTATTACTACAAGAGGAATCCAAAAAAGTTAATTTGATAGGGCCCTTTATCTAAATGGCTTGAAGTGTTAGAATAGGGGACTTTCTTTCTTCTTTACTTCTAATCTCTTGAGTTCTCTTATAGCTAAATCAATCTTTTCTTCTTTAAATTCCGGTAAAATATTTCTATAATGTCGAACCTCTTTTAAATCTATTTCAGCTTTAGTTAGCTGTTCTTTATAATAATCAGCTTTTACTATCTCTTTACCTCCGGGAGCAATAATAGTAGAACCTCCCCAAAATCTATTTTCACCTTCAGTACCTACTCTGTTAACAAAAATGACATAACAAGAAAATGTTTGAGCATAAAATTTGTTCAATCTTTCCCAGGCAATACGATTGGAAATTTCCTCTCCTAAACCCTCCTCAAAACTGGCAGCAGAATGTATAAAAATAGATGCTCCGTCCAAAACTGAAATGTAAGGTAAAACAGGGTGCCAGCTATCAGCACAAATTAAAATAGCCATTCGCCCATAAGATGTCTCGAAAGCTCTCATTCTTTCACCACTAACGAAATATTTTTTCTCCTCAGATATACCATAAGTAGGAAGATATATCTTTCGATGAAGGTGTTTTATCTCCCCTTCTTCTAAATAAAGAGCTGAATTATAAAAATTATAATCTCTCGATTCTTCTACTAAGCCCACCACTAAAGATATATCTTTACTCTCTCTTTTTAAATCTTCAACTATAGGATTATCTATCCTTATAGCTACTTCGGGAACAAGCCCTTTTACCGAATAACCGGTAAGACTTAGCTCAGGGAAAACTAAAAGATTAATTTTTTCCTCTCTTGCCCTGGAGATGAATTCTTTTATTTTATTCAGATTTGCCTTTACATTCCCCAACTCACATTTCATTTGAGCCAATCCGATTTTCATTTATCCTCAACTCCTAAAATTTTATTAAACCTTTAATTGAACTTTTTATTTTTTTATCTACCTCAGAAGGAATAGGAAGAGGCTTATGTTCAGCTAAAATATTTTCAGTTATTTCCCTTGCTCTTTCGCGAGCATCTTTGCCTCCTTTTGAGATCCATTCTTCTCTTAAAGATCTATCGCTGACTTTTGGGAAGAATAATTCTGTTCTCATATGTTTTACTGTATGTGCTTCGGCTAAATAATTGCCTCCTGGCCCTACTTTATCTATTACTTTAAGAGCCAAAGTGTCTACATTTACCTCTATTCCTTGTAAAGCTCGCATTGCCATACCTATAATCTCATTATCTATTACATATTGCTCATAAGCTACAGTAGTAGTAGATTCTAACATTCCAGCAGCATTATGAATATAATTTGCTCCAGCTAAAGCTGCCATAATGAGAGTCATTCCTTTCTCGTATCCAGCCTGGATATCAGGAATTTTAGAATCAGTAAGACCTCCCCAGGCATAATATGGAAAATTATAATATTGTGCTAATTGGGCACAAGCAGCGGCAAGTATTCCTAATTCAATGGCTCCATCCAAAAAATTCATAGTTCTCATATCAGCTACAGTAGGAATACCTCCGTAAATTACAGGAGCTTTAGAATTAATTGACTGCGTAAGAACTATTCCGCTAAGTTGCTCTGCATTAACCTGTGCTAAAGTCCCTGCTAAAGTTACCGGAGAAGTAGAACCAGCCATAGGTGCAGAAGATAAAGCTACTGGTATCTCTTCTTCCACAATTTTCATTAAAACTAAAGTGGTAGAATCAGCTAACTGTAAAGGACTTTTCATCCAAGAAGTAATAAAAGAGATGATAGGTCTTTCTCTCAATCTTTGTTTTCCCCCAGTAATCTCTTCAGCTATAGCAATTACTTTAAGAGCGCTCTCCACAGAGTAAGCCGACCCCATCACGTGCTTAGAGGTATTACTCAAAGCGGTATAATATTTATTTACGTCAAGAAATTCTGAAGAGATATCTTGGGCCACCACAGGTCTTATAAAAAAATGTATATTATCAAGGGCGTCTACTAATTTAGCTATATCAGCAATATCTTTGAGTACCGCTTTTCTTTTTTCTCCTGTTTCCAAATCGAGTACATTCAAAGCTGCTCCCCCAGTGCCACAATATACTCTTTTGCCTTCTAAGACAAGGTCATTTTTTTCTTCTCTTCCACAAAGAAGTACTTTAGAAGCTGCTTTATTTATAGCATCTTCTACTAAAGCTGGTGAAAATTTTATTATTCCTTCTTTAAAATCTACATCAGCACCAATTTTAGAAAGATGATTTAAAATTTCTTCGTTTTCTGATTTTATCCCTGTTTGCTGTAAAATTTTCAGGGAAGATTCATGAATCATTTTAATCTCTTCTTCAGAAAGAATACGATATTTTCCTCCCTCTATACCACCTTTAATCATAATAACCTCCTTTTATTTTGGGTTTATTTATATTTTATCTATATATAATAAAACTAAAAAAAGATTACACTACTTTAAAACTATTTCTAATAATATCTTCAATATCGCTCAAAGTGAAACTTCTTGGATTAGTAAGTGCATTAACATTATCCGTACTTCTTTTTGCCAACAAGTGAATATCCTTCTCTTTTATCTCTATCTTAGACATACCTAATTTTAAAAATAATTCTTCATCTATAATTTCTTTCATTACTTCTAAAGAATCTCTAACTTTCCGATACTTAGCTAAATTTGCTGATTTATTAAATTCAGCCACCCTTTGAATAAGATGAGTAATAATAAAACCGTGAACCAATCCACTGCTATAATACAGCCCTCCTATAGGATGAGCAATAGCATGAATTAAGCCTAAACCAGAATGTAACATAGCCATTCCTGCTAAAAGACTCGCTTCAAGCATTTTACTTCGGGCAGATAAATTATTACCCTCTCTTAGTGTATTAAGCAGATTCTCTTCGATTAGCTGAATAGCTTGCAGCGACAGAGCATCGGTTAAGGAAAAAGTAGATTTAGAAAAGTAAGATTCTAAAGCATGTGAAAAGGCATCTATTCCGGTAAAAAGAGTCACCTTTGGAGGCATACTCACTGTCAGACAGGGGTCCAACAATGCCATATCAGGAAATTTTGCTATAAAACTTTCCTTTTCCTGGGTTTTCTCATTAGTAATCACTGCCCAGGGAGAAATCTCTCCACCTGTACCTGCTGTTGTAGGTATAGTAAGTAAAAAATTGATATTTGCTCCTTTAGCTATAACCTTCGCTGTATCCATTGAAGAGCCTCCTCCAAAGGCAATTATACCCTTACTATTTGAAAGTTTACAGAATTTTATTCCTTCTTCAATACACTCTCTGGTGGGATCCGGTTTTACTCCTCGGAAAATATCTACTTTTTTACAACCTGCCTCTTTAAGTTTCACTCTAATATTTTTAATAAACTCTTCATTCCATTTTTCCCTAACTGTAACTATCATCAAAGGGGAGGGTAATTTGTTACAAAATTTATGTATCTCTTTCCCTATATTTTTTATCACCCCTGTTCCAAAAATTACCTTTGTGGGAAAACTAAATTCGTACATCCAAGTCCACCTCTTTTAATTTGCTACTTAAGGAGAGTTCGCCTATTTCCTCTAATTCTACCGCCGAGCCTGTGGTCCCATAATTTCCCAGATAAGCAGTTTCCTCTCTCATTTGAGGAATAATTTTTTTACAAGCCTCGTAAGGCCTTCTTCATCTAAACTTAGAATATCTATTATTCGATTACTTAAATCCACCTCTAATATCTTACCGTTATACCCAAACATATTTTTATTCCTCTTTTATTAATCAAAAAAGGGAGCCACTTAGATGGCTCCCTTTTTTGATTAATACCTTTTCACTGTATGCCTATGAGTTATTTATTTATCAAATTATGTCCAATGAGGAAGTCATGAGCAGCTTCAGCTGCATCTTTTTTCTCTATATCAACTTTCCCATTAAACCACTGCCACATCCTTTGTGCATTGCTCAACTTTTCCGTAGTATATGGTACACCTGAAGCACCTGCAAATGCAGCTACTAATTCATTGAGGGCAATCCCAACTTCGGGATATTTCTCCAGAACTTCCGCTCTAACAACAGGGGTTAAATCATAGGGTGGAAAGAAGTTTTTATCATCTCTTAAAACTACCCAACCATATTTGGCTATTGAAGCATCAGTGGCAAAAACCATTGCTACCTCAGTCTTATGCTTTCCTAAAGCTATTAGAGATGCTCCAGGAGCTGCAGCCTCAAGATAATCTGGATCAACTGCAAAGTTATAAGCCTTTTGTACGGCTGGCCACCCATCTGGACGCTGAGAGAATTCAAAATCAATAAAGGTTTTAACCTTTCCCTTTTTTTGGTTACAAAAAGCTGCCAGGTCAGAAAGTGTCTCTATATTGTTTTCTTTAGCAAACTCAGGCCATACAGCAAGAGCGTAACTATTATGGTTCCACATTGGCTGCAGCCATATCATCTTGTTTGCAGCATCAGCTGCTTTAGTCATATAGTAAAGTTCCTCATGGCCTGTTGGAACATATTTACGCCCAAGATGTACCATCCAAGCAGTTCCGGTATACTCCATACAAACATCGATATTTCCTGTATCCATCCCTTTTCGCATAATCATAGAGGAGAGATCGGATTTCAACTCAACCTTAAATCCTCGATCTTCCAAAATTTGCTTCATCAACTCACCGGCTAAATATTCTTCGGTAAAGTTTTTATTCCCTACAACTATGGTAGGCTTTTCAACAGCTAACAGACAAACACCACTCATTGCAAAGATTAACATTACCACTACTAGCAAACTAATTAGTTTTTTCATTTTTTCTATACCTCCTTAATAAATAAAAATATCAGTTTTTTCATTTCCTAAACTTATTCAGACCTGTTTATCAACTCCTTTCATATTTTATTCTTTCTCGAACTTCACAATCAACCCTTCCTTAATAAGGTACTCACGAGCAACTTCCTTTGAAGATTCGCCATTGTAAATTCTTAAATTCAAATTTGTTAGTTCTGAGGTTGGTAGAGATATCTTACTCAACTTATCGATCAAACCTGGTAAATCGGGAAACATATCTATTATTTTTTCTCTAACTACTATTCCCATACAATAAGATTGGAGAACTTCTTTATCATCTTTAAGTTTGTTTAACTTATATTTTTCAATTAAAGGATCTGTAGAAAAGGCAAAAACTACATCAACTTGATCCCTACAGAGTAAACCAAAACCTACTGCAGGAGAAACCAATTTTACATTTGGTTTATAAAAAGATAATCCATAAACTCGCTTAAGGTTGAAATAACAGTCGGGACGGAAGAAGAATTCGGAACTCATGGCACTCCTGAACTTTTTCTGGTTTTTTCTCACATAATCAGCTAACTCAGAAATAGTCATTATCTTCAACTCTTCCGATTTTTCCATCCTTATTACTAGTACATATCTAATCTTAAGGTTAGGCATCTCAAACCATAAAAGTCCTTCTTTCTTCTCTAATTCTTTAACCTCTTTATAAAGCTCTTCAGATGATAAAAAATCTGTCTTTAGATATTTGAGAAACCACACCAAAGCAGGATCTTGATAGGAAAGATCAACCTGTTTTTGAGCAAGGGCACTATATAAAGATGAATTAGATAAACTCATCCTATATTCCACCTCGAAACCATTCTCCTCCAAATAAGTTCCCACTATCTGGCCAAGGATTTCCTGCTGTATAGAATCTTGAATTCCTATAATTAGATGGTTTTGAGCAAAAGAAGGAATTCCTATCAAAAAGGAAATTAGAAAAATCATTAGAATAAGTTTAAGGAAGTTCTTTCTCATATTATACTCCTCTTTTAACCTTTAAACCACGGGGAGTCACCCATTCCTCTATGCCTCCAAGAATAGCATCAAGAATCATTGCCAACGCAGCTGTTGGTGCAGCTCCTTGAAGCAGTAAGAGGGGGATATTATTAAGTAAGCCCGCAAGTATAATCATTCCCAATCCACCTGCAGCTATAAGAGCAGCTAATGCTGCTGTACCGATATTTATCACTGTCGAAGTTCTGATGCCGGCCATTATTATACGTCTGGCAAGAGGAAGCTCTATCTTCCAGATAATCTGTCTTTTGGACATACCCATCCCTTTTGCCGCCTCTATGATTGAGGGATCAATATTCTTTATCCCAGCATATGAGTTACGCACAATGGGAAGCAGTCCATATATAAAAAGAGCAATAACTGCTGGAGTAAAACCAAAACCTCCTATAATTACCGCCACAATAGCAACAACCGCCATACTCGGAACAGTCTGACCAGTATTTACTATGCCCATCACTAAAGGGGAAATCTTGCTAAATTTAGGGCGAGTAACCAAAATGCCAAGTGGAATACCAACGATAATAGCAATAAACTCTCCTAAACCTACCATCTTAAGATGCTCATTTATTCTTATAAATAGTTCTTTATAGGTAGCAGGTGGCCTAAACTTCAGCATTTCAAGATTCGTGATCCACACAGTTACCCCAATAAGAATTCCTAAAAGTATAAACAAAGTAATGCGCCGTTTCATTTTTGCCCCTCTCTACTATTATAAATCTTCTCTAAAACACTTCGAATAGAATTAAAGTCTACAATTCCTTCTAATTTATTTTTATCATCAACTATAGCTAAATTCCCTACTGCACTACTTAACATAAGAGAAAGAGCTTCATTCAAAGGTGTTTCCGCTGTAGCTGAAACAGTTGGAGGAATCATAATATCTCTTACTTCTTTTACTTTTTTATTATCAAGATCTGCTCTGCCAAGCCAACCTATAAATCTATGGTTATCATCGACCACTATCAACCATCTAATTTTCTCTTGTTCCATATAACTCTTAGCTTCAGTTATCTCCTCATCTGCTCTTACTATTTTAGGGGAACTATCCATAATTTCTTTTACCCTCATTAGTTGCAGTCCTTTAAGAGCGCGATCCGTACCCACAAAATTCCTTACAAATTCATTCTTAGGCCGGTAGAGCAAATTGGAAGGTGTATCATAATCTACTATCTCTCCCTCCTTCATTAAGACAATTTTGTCCCCCATCTTAATAGCTTCATCAATATCATGAGTTACAAATATAATAGTCTTTTTTATCTTTGCTTGTATCTTTAGGAATTCATCCTGCAATTTCCCTCTATTTATGGGATCAATGGATCCAAATGGCTCATCCATTAATAATATTGGAGGATCGGCTCCTAAACACCGAGCTACACCAATTCTTTGCATCTCCCCGCCAGATAACTCAGCAGGATATTTTTTAAGATATATAGAAGGATCCAGACCTATAAGATACATAAGTTCTTTAACCCTTTTCTCTATCTTTTCCTTGGGCCATTCTCTCAATACGGGAACTGTTTGTATGTTCTCCTTAACAGTCATATGAGGGAAGAGACCTATTTGTTGAATCGCATATCCTATCCCTCTTCGAAGTTTATTTTCATCTATCTTTGTATTGTCCTGCCCATTGATATATATTTTTCCTTCACTAATCGGGATTAAGCGATTAATCATCTTCATGGTGGTTGTTTTACCACATCCAGAGGGACCAAGGAGAATACAAAACTCTCCCTTCTCAACTTCGAAGCTTATACCTTTGATTGCTTCAGTACCATCCGAATAAATTTTTCTTACCTTTTCAAATTTTATCATTTACTAACACCCCTAGCCTTTTTTAATCCCTCTGGAGTTATCTTCTTCTCAACGAAACCCAAAAAAGTATCAACTATTATAGCCATAATGGATACAAATATCGCCCCGGTAAGAATAAGATCAAAACGAAAATTCCTTATTCCTCGAAATATAGGTACTCCCAATCCTCCCACTCCTATAACCACAGCGATTGCCGCAATACCTATATTCATTATAATGGCATTTCTTAAACCAGCCATAATTACAGGTATAGCAAGGGGTAATTTAATCCTGAACATAAGTTGCTTTTTGTTCATGCCCATCCCACGCCCAGCTTCAATTATTGCTGGGTCAGCCTCTCTGATCCCTGTATAAGTATTTCGCAAAATAGGCAAAAGTCCATAAGCAACTAAAGCAATAACAGCAGGAAGAAGTCCAAGAGCAGGTAAGTGCAACGCAGCTAAAATCGGTATCAACAAACCAAAGAGAGCTAAACTGGGTATGGTCATCATAATTTCAGCAAGATAAAGAACTAGATCTGCAATTCCTTCTCTTCCCTCTTCAGAAATAAATATTCCCAGGCTAACTCCTATAACAACACCAATCCCGCAACCTAAAACAACCATCTCCAAGTGTTGCAAAATTAATTGACCAATCAGTCCCCAATGTGTATTTATATAAACCCAGGTTTCCAGCATAGTTTATCTCTCCCACTAACTATTAATTATTTTTTTCTTTTAACCATAAATTATATTAATCCTTTTATCTTTGACTTCAGTTTCTGATAAACTTCTGTAGGAATAGGTAAAGGCTTATGGTTAGTTAGTATATCTTCTACTTTTTCGCGCGCTCTCGCTCTGGTATCTTTACTTCCCAGCTCTTCCCATTCAGTCTCAAGCTTACGATCAGCCATAGTAGGAAAGTATAATTCTTTACGCATATTTTGTACTGTATGCATTTCAGCCAGGAAATTCCCGGCTGGGCCAACCTTAGTAATTAAATCTTCTGCTAAGGTTCCTTTATCTACTTTAATACCTTTGACCATTCGCATAACCATCCCTAAAATATCATTATCAATTACTGCTTTTTCAAAACTGATAGTCATGCAAAATTCTAAGTTTCCAGCAGCATCATGAATAAAGTTTGCTCCGGCCAGGGCTACAGCTAAAGCACTGATTGCTGATTCATATCCTGCTTGAGCATCTGGAATTTTAGAATCAGACATTCCAGCAGTAGCATAATAAGGAAGTTTTACATTCTGAGCTAATTGGGCTACACCAGCATTAATTAATCCTGCTTCTGCTCCAGCAGAAAGATAAACCCCTTTTTGCATGTCCATAATAGAAGCACTGGAAGCATAGATAACCGGGGTTCCAGGATTGACTAATTGAGTCAAAGTTACACAGGCTAAAGTTTCGGCATTAATTAAGACAAGATCACCAGCAAGAGTAACTGGACCAGTTGCTCCAGTTAGAACTTCACTGGGACAGGCTACTGGTAGACCCCTGCGAGCAATCTCAATTAAAAATTCAGTATAGGTATTTTCTAATTTTAAAGGGCTCATTACACAAGTAATAAAAGAAATAAATGGACGTTTTCTTAATCGATCTGCACCTCCTGCAATTTCTTCTGCCATCTTAATTGTCTCTAAAAGACCTGCTTTATCGTAAATACCTCCCATAATATGTTTGGAGGTATTGGAAATACCGGCATAAAATCTATTCACATCAATTATTTCTTTAGGTAATTCTGTAGGATATAAGGGTAAAAGATAAAAATGAACATTATCCAGAGCGTCAACCAGTTTGGCAAACTGAGCTACATCCTCTAAAGTAGAAGGTCTTTTTTGATTAGTTTTCCAGTCCAGTACATTTAGAACAGTCCCCCCGGTTCCAAAGTAGACATTCTTATCTTCCAAGACAAGATTATGTTTATCCTCTCTACCATAAAGTATTACTTTAGAAGGAGCTGTATCAATAGCATCTTCTACCATCTTGCGGGAAAGTTTTACGAGGCGAGTGTCAAAATTAACCTCTGCACCTTTTTCCTTAAATATCTCTAAGACTTCTTTACAATTTACTTCTACTCCTACTTTTTCCAATAATCTTAGGGAAGTATCGTAAATTTCTTTAACTCCACTTGGGGAAAGAGGCTTGTATTGGCCCCCAGATAAAATAGCAGTCATTATGTTTCCTCCTACTAATTTAGATTAATTTATTTATAAATTTATAGCACTATAAATTTATAAATAAATGGATATAAGGAGATTAGTGATCTTTCTTTAATAACTATTTATATGGTAATTGGTTAGAGTTTGTTTAGTTTCTGCTTTTTATCTACAGAATATTTTGAAGTAATAAAGTAGGTTAAATAAATGTTTTTATATTATATATTTTTTATATTATAGAAACATCATCAATTAGATTAATAGTAATATATTGTCTTTTCAGGTAATACTTTGCTTAAATAGTATTATTATTCATTTAAACTTATTTTACTTTAAAAAACGGACTTAAACAGTAGATACTCCAATGATGTAGAAGGAGTTTTTTTAATATTAAGATAAATTATTTATCTTTTCATTCTTTTTCTATAATCAGAAGGTGACATATCTTCTATCTTTTTAAAGACTTTACTAAAATAACTTTGATCTGTGCAACCTACTTCAAAGGAAATTCGAGTGGTATTCCATGGAGTATTTTCCAATAATCTCTTAGCTTCTTCAATTCGGACCTTGGTTAGATACTCGAACAAGGTAAATCCGACTTCTTTTTTAAAAATATGACTTAAATAATAAGGGCTTAAATAAACTACCTTGCTTATGTCCTCTAATTTTATCTTCTTTTTATAATTTGCTCGAATAAATTCTTTCGCCTTCATTATAATATTAACATTTCTAATATTTCTATTTTCATAAACACATTCAGTAAATCTATCCAAAACTTCTACAATCCAAACACATAATTCTTCAATAGATTTAATCTTACCCAATTTTTGAATATATTCAAAATTCAATCCCAAAATCATTTCTAATTCCGCATTACCTTCTACGGCAGCTCGAGAAAGAACTACGGCTAATTCCAGGATTCGAGCTCGAACTAATTCTGTTCGCCCAGCATTTTTAAATAGTATCTTACCTAAAATTTCATTTAAAACCTCTCTGGCTCCCTCTTTATCCCCCAACCTAACTCTCTTTAGTAGCTCTCTCTCTGTTTCTAAAGGATAAATCGAACTAATATAAATAAAAGAATTCTCCTCTTCCTCTTCTTTTTCAAGTAATTCTAACTCTTTTCTTTTCATCATCTGAATTTCTTCAGATATCCTTGCCTGTTGAATATATTTTTCTTGACGCATTTTAGCATCTAACAACTCCGTATTAGATAAATAATTAGCTGCCATATAAAGTATATCTGCAGCGGCTTTAACTTTTTTTTCAGAGACAATCTTTATCTCTTTCAGAGCTTCTCTTAATTTAAATTCTTCTATTCCTAAATTCTTAGTCATTTCTATTACTTCTTTTATAAAATAAGGAGCTGGTTTTCGCATTAAAATTCCCTCAGAAATAAAAGAACCAGAAAATTCCCCATCAATTAACACCGGAGTAATCCAGGTTATAATACCTAAACGGCATCGAAAAATATAAGAATTTCCATATTCAGCACTTCTTAAACCATTATCATAGAACGATTTATAGCACTCCTTTCTTCCCTCTGAACTGCTTTGAATTAATTTACAAAAGGCACACCCATTTCTAATAGAACTGGATGGTGAAAATATTCTCTCACCCCTGTCATTTAAAAAATGTATTTGAAATCCTGTTAATCTTACGTAAGAATCTAAGATCCATTTAATTACCTTTTTCATTTGAAAAATATTTCCCTCATTAGATTCTTTATTTACAAAATTATCCTGCATAATTATTCCCTGTCTTTTTGTTTAAATAAACAGAAGATAAAGCTAAAGTTTAAAATGGATATATAATCTTTTAGCTAAATCCTCTTTCTTGGTAGAGAAAAAGTAAGTATATTTATTGGCATTATTATAACAAATTTTATATCTTTTACAAATTCAACAATTGGTTTGAACATTGGTTCGTTTTGATCCTGTTTTTAGTATCTGTAGTAGGCACAATTTCAGGGGAAAAAGTAAAATCAAAGGTTATCTATTCCTACTTTTCCTTCTAATCTCTTGTAGTTATATAGAAAATTCTATTTTATCCCGAAGGAGCTTTCTCCTATCAAAAATTATCATAGCTATATAGGATGGTTATCTCATAATTTACTTTTCAATCTCTTTAATAATTTATCCAGAGGAAGTGCATTTATTATATCTTTTTCTTCCAACCATCCTCGGCGAGCTACATCTACTCCTAAATTCATAAATTCTAACCCATCGATACTGTGAGCATCAGTCTCAATGGCTAATTGCGCTCCCCTGTCTTTAGCCATCCGGCAATAGACATCATTTAGATCGAGCCTTTCCGGATAGGCATTTATCTCTAAAATAGTTCCCGTCTTCGCAGCCATGTCCATTATCTTATCAGTATCCACTTGATATGCTTCACGGTATCCGATTAAACGTCCGGTGGGATGAGCAATAATATTTACAAACCTGTTTTGCATAGCTTTTATAATTCTCTCAGTAATAATTTTACTCTCCTGCTTAAAGCCAGAATGAATAGCCGCAATTACCACATCTAATTTACTTAAAATTTCGTCAGAAAAATCTAAGCTGCCATCTGATTTTATATCTACTTCGATTCCGGTTAAAACGGTAAAATTATTTAACTCTTGATTTATTTTTTGAATTTGCTCCACTTGTTCTCTAAGTCTTTCCTCGACTAATCCACCGGCAAATTTAAGTGATTGTGAATGATCAGTAATGGCGATATATTTATAGCCTCTCTTCTTTGCTGCTTCCGCCATTTGTTTAATAGTATGTGCCCCATCACTCCACTTAGTATGAAGATGCAAATCACCTTTAATCTGGGAATATTCTATCAGTTGAGGTAATTTATTTTCCTGTGCTGCCTCAATTTCTCCTCTGTCTTCTCTTAGCTCTGGCGGGATAAAAGGTAAATCTAAAATTCGATAGATTCCCTCTTCTTCTTTCCCGGTTATTCTCTGCCCGGTTTTAGAATCAAATACTCCGTATTCATTTATCTTCAAACCCCTCTTTAGGGCTAATTCTCTCAATCTGATATTATGGGCTTTAGAGCCGGTAAAATATTGAAGAGCTGCTCCGAAACTTATTGGCTCCAGTACTCTTACATCCACATGAATGTCATCCCTGGTAATAACACTTGATTTGGTAGGTCCTTCAGCCAAAATTTCTCTCACCTGAAGTAAAGAGGTAAAGGTTTTCATTATCTTCTCAGGCTTCCGGGAAGTGACCAGGATATCGATATCCCCAATAGTCTCTTTTTTCCGCCTTAAACTCCCGGCAAAGCTTATTTTATCCGTCTCTTTTAACTGACGCAAACTCTCCACAATCTCTTCAGCTAAAGGCAAAGCAGTACCTAAAAGAACCCTTTCTTTCCGTCTTCTATATAATTCTATTCCTCTTAAAATATTAGCTTCCGATTTTTCGCCCATCCCCGGTAAATCTTTAATCTGATGTTCCTTAACTGCTTTTTCTAACTTCTCTATATTATCTACACCTAATTCTTCATATAGAAGCTTAGCTGTCTTAGGTCCCACTTCAGAAATATCCAAAAGCTCTATCACCCCGGAAGGTACAGTCTCTTTTAATTTTTCATAATACTCAAGTTTGCCAGTAGTCAAGAACTCCTCAATCTTTTTGGCTATACCTGTGCCGACTCCCGGGATATTGCTTAATCCTCCCTGGTGATAAATTGTTTCTATATCAATAGGCAAATTCTCTAAGACTAAAGTTATCTTTTCATAAGCTCTAATCTTGAAAGGATTTTCTCCTTTAATCTTTAATATCCTGGCAATCTGCTCAAATATTCGGGATAATTCTAAATTTTTCAATTCCCTCACCCTCCATTATTATATAATAAAACTCCTATTATCTTTTTTCTTTTCTTTTATATATAGCGTCTACAATCACAAACTATTTTTTTAATTAAAACCCTGTTTACTTTATATATTCTACAAAACTCTTAAAATTCCTCTTTTTTATAATACTTTCAAATTTAACCTCACTCAACCCCTTATAAAATAAGGCTTTCCACCTACATCTAATATAAGCCATTTTAAGCCCTTTTAAGCGCCTATTTTAAAAAATATGATAAATCGCCCCAGGCAAGCTCAAGAAACGCTTCTACGGCAATTTTTCGCTGAAAGCCTTATTTTGCAAGGCTTTCAGACTGCTAAAAATAGAATTTTTGGCCATTTTCTGCCTATTTTCTCGCTATTTTAGAACTACTATCACTATCCCATATAACAAAAAAACGCAGAAACCCTTATATTTTCTGCGTTTTAGAGCTTTACTATTTTTTCCTATAAAAACTGATAATCCTCTAATTCTATATATATATTTATCTCCCTTACTTAGCTAAAAATCAGTTTTCCTGTTCCTATCTTTTTCTACTTTTAATTACAGAAAAGTACCGTCTCCTGTCGTGCTCAGGAAAGTCCTGTAAAATAAGGGTTCTAAAGGTAGATTGCGCATTTTTGATTATACGGGCAAAATTTGCCTCAACTTATACACTTTTACCCTCGTAAAATGGGCGTTTTTTGGCCCATTTTTACCCCCTTCAAAATCTGAAAGTGGCTATTTGTAAGGGTTACAGAGTTTTGAGAAGGTCAAAAAAGTTAAAAAAACGTCGTGCCGATTTTTCGAAAATTGAAGTACGTTTAAAGGCACTCTCCGTGCGTTAAAAGGGTATTCCTGAAGGGGGTTAAAACCCTTGTAAATATTATATCACTAATTGCAAGCCTTGTAACAGAGAGCATGTCCCGTTAGGGTAGGTTAGTTTTAGCCGTCACGGAAATACCTTGTTAGCCGAAGTGGCTTTATTTTTCAACTGACACATTTTGAAACCAATAACCATTAATAAATATTTTTTCTTCTAATTTATACTCTATATCGTTTGTGAAAATTGGTCCCCCTGTCACCAATGTATGATATTCACCATTTTCCCCAACAGGGTCGACCCTCTTTTTTCAAGTATCCTTTTCAAATTTTTGTCTAATTCACTACCCAATAATTCTTTACCTGATAACTTATCATCTTTAACAGCTACAATTATTGCTTTAAATCCATAATCAATAAATTCTTTGATTATTTTTCTTCTGGGTTTTTTCCATAAAGGAAGATATTCTAACATATTAGTTTCATTGCAAACTTTCTTAACCCAATTTTTATAGTCTTCTATATCTATATCACCATACACTCCAATATTAATCCCACTTTCTTTAATTTCTTTTAATGCTGTTATAAAGTTTGTTTCATAATCTTCCCATGATGTAGCATACGTACTAAGTGGAATATTTAAGGATCCAGACTGCTCTCTATTAACATTGTAATTAACTTTTTAGGTATGCCACCTTGTTTGAGAGCATAATACAAAGATAAACAAGAGTCTTTGCCTCCGCTCCAGGAACAAAAAATGTTTTATTATTTATATTCATGTATAATTCTCCTTTTTATACTCGTCAAGCCATTTCATCTAACGTTCCGAGTATATGTGACGTTTGCCCGAAGGGCAAATACGGCGAAGCCCGGAGCGAAGTGGAGCACATATGCTCTGTTATACGCTGTTGCTATTTTTTTGTTCTATTCTAATTAGAGTTATAAAAGATGAAAAAATTGTTGTTAATAGCTGTAAGAATGGTGAAATAAATATCATTAGGATTAGCCAACCAATAAAACTTATTTTAGGGTCATAGAGAATAAAAGGATGTCCAAAATTTTGAAAATCAGACATGGGATCAAAAAGCATTGGAATTGTTCTCCCCCAGATAACAATCATTAGTAGAAAAGTGAAGACTGATGCCAAGAAGGATAATTTCAAAATTTTATAAAACATTAAATGAGAATATTCTACGGACATACAGATTCTTTTAACAATATACCAGCCAAGTGGAAATCCAAATAATATGCAAAAAATTGGAATGCCCATACCCATTCCAACACATATTATCTCGATAAGTATGTATAAAATAATAACAATTTTTGCATCAAGTTTTAATAATTTTAAGAAAAAGGTGAATGCCATGAGTTATATCCAGGGTGAGGACCGAAACCAGATCATCCTCTTTCCCGAAAGCATCGAGGAATACATTGGTAAAGATAATAAGGGAATGACCATTTATGTTACCAAACAGGTCTACTCCAATGGGACCGGAGATAAGGATTTCTATCCCGATCGTTTTAGTTATGATGCGGATAACGATTACTATCTGTGTCCTGCCAGACAAAAACTGTATTATTACCGAACCCGAAAAAAACACAATCAGATTCTCGGTGATGATTATCGTAATAGCAAAGCCTGCCAGAGATGTCTGTAAAGCCCAGGTGTACCAAAGCCAGAAGGGGCAGGACCATCTTCCGCCATAGGAACCAGGACTTCTTAGATTATATTGATGAGCAGACCCGAAAGAATCTTCCAACCTATAAGCTCAGGCAGATGATTGTGGAACATCCCTTCGGCACCATCAAGAGGGCCTGGGGTGCCTCCTATTTTCTGACCAGGTGTAAGGTTTCAGTCAGTGCCGAAATTGCCTTATCCTTCTTAGCCTATAATCTCAGGCGGGTGATCAATATTTTGGGAACAGAGGAAATCTTAAGAAGATTAAGAGAGAATAAGCGGGCAGTACTGGTATCATAGACCGGTATTTCTTTTTTTCTTTCCTATTATTTTATCAAAGAACTGAAAAAGAAGATGAGTTTTACAGTTTCGTACTATTATTGAAGAGTTTGTTGGTGTTTTTCACACGGTCTGACGGTTCTTTGTCACACTTTAATCCTCAATACTATACCTCGATTAATACCTAAAATTTCAGCTATCTCCCTGATGGACAAATTAGATTTCTTTTTTAGATTTAATATCAAATCATCCTTATAATATCTATTCTGGCTTTTAGAAATATCTTCTATCTTTAGTGGTCAAGACTTGCAGGAATTTCCTATAATCTTCGTCTAGGCATAATAATTTCCCTGTAGCCAATTTTTTTAATTATATAACTATTTGCACAATGTGACAAAGAACCATCACTGTCACATTTATGGTTTTACGCATAATTCTAATACTTTAAAAACTTGATCCCGGCTTAGTCTCAACTTGGTGCCAGCTTGGTGCCTTTTAGGAGATAGGCTGGAAATTGAACTGAGTATACAAACGAAACGTTCCCTTTTCAGATTGCCTTTTTTTACACGGTCTGGCATCCCCGTGACATTTGACACTATAACATCGTTCTAAAACTAGGGACAAGAAGATCTAATATGACAAAATCAAATTTTTCTTTGCTTAAATAATCCTGCCTGTCTAAGCTCTCGCTGTACTTCTCGATAAACTTGGCCAAATTCAGGGATGGATGCCATCTGAGACGAAAGACGCATTTTCCAAAGTTTTTTAAACCGGGTTTCTTTACGCAGAAATTCTTCCCTTACATCGGTTAATTTTTTTCCTCGGAATTCCCATTTCTCTTCAACAGCCTCAATCAACTCAGCAATATCCACATACTGATTAGAAGTCAGATACCATATATCATAAAGGTCTCGCGGTTCGTTACGCGCTCTATCTAATAAAGCAACAACTTTCTCTGCAGCTATTTCATTAATAGAATAGGTGCGAATCGCCGCATCCTCAGGTAGATCTTCATATTCTTTATATCCCCTGAGAATTATTTTCTCTTCGACAGGATAAACAATTTTTTCCCTTATTGTAATATCTATCTTGACTTCCTTGCTAGAAACACCGGGTAGGGGCCCTTCGTAACCCAAGAAAAAGGTATAAGTGTTTTCATGGGTGTGCCGATCGTAATGGCGAAAATTTAGTTTGATGCCTGAGGATAAATATATGTGCTTAAAGGCAATATCAAGATTCTTCTGGATATTCTTAAAGATACACTCTTCTGCTAGAGTAAAATCAAGATCTTCTGAAAAACGATAGTAGGGAATGTAACACTTCTTGATGCATGTACCTCCTTTGAATAGAAGAGTATTCTTAAGAGCACTATGGGATAATCCTATTAAAAACCAGGAGAGACAATAGTCACGTTCGAGAACTGTCTCTGGAACACGTCGACCTCCTTTTCGTACAAGTCGATTAGAGAGTAATGAAAGATTTCGCTGGGGTATCATTAGCTATGTCCTCACTACAGATAGAAGCTCTTCAGGAGATACATTAAGTTGGAGTCTCCACTTTCGCAAGAATTTTCCTTCAGATGGCAAAAGCGGATCTAACCGCACATAAGTCTCTGTTAAATATGAACAAAGGATTTCCCAGTCTTCCGAAGTACCGATTTTATAAAGTTCAAGCAAAAATCCAAGTCTACGAATAACAGCACCTACACCAATCTTTATTGCATAACTGATAAGTCGGTTTATATTAACATCCTGGTGACGCATCCAAAGTCCTTTGGCTACTTCTGTTAGACCACCGCAATATTCCGGTTGCTTAAGACCATCGATAATTGTTCGTTCAAGATCACTAACTCTTACTTTATCTTGTTTTGTTACCCAGTGGTCACTTATACCAAAGAAATACCTCTTCTGGTTATGGATAAATCTAAATTCAATACCCTGTGCAGTAATAGACCTGCGCGGTTTCAAGGTCGTTATATAAACAACTAATTGAGGCTGAGTAAGCCCTCCATGAATTTCCATAGCTGTAGCATGGGAGAGAAAGTAGTTTTTCCCACCCATAATTTCACGAGCCACAACGAATGGGTTCCCTATATACTCGGCTTCTTTCCCCAGCTCGAATGGGACTAAAATAAAAAGTCCTGGTTTTAAACGTGTAGCAACTCCTCTATTTACAAGCTTGCGGACAAAATTGCGCGAGGAAGCTCCATCTGAATGAAGAATTTTTTGTACTTCCTTCAAGCGAAATATGGGCTTATTTTGCTCATAAAGCGTGATAACCAAATGAGCAGCTTGGGGTCCAAGGGTCTTTAGTTTATTATTTTTATAACGCATTTTGTGTCCTCCTAAGCCATATTTTACATTAATAATATAACATTATCAAGAAGAAAGTTATATTTATATTGCATTTTGTGTCCTCGCAGGACACAAAATGCATTCATAATACAATAAAAATAGGTTTCTGTCCCTATTGTTTAACTCAAAACCTCACTCAACCCCTTATAAAATAGCTTTTCACCTACACCTAAAAATAAGCCCTTTTAAGCGCCTATTTTAAAAAATATGAACAATCACCTCAAAAAACGCCGCTATGACAATATTTCTGCATTTCGTGGTCAAACTGGTTTACAGACATGCCATGTGCTAGGACCCCGACAACAGACCATTCAATGCAACACTCGGTATAGGTGGTTGGCTATACCTTACCCAACAAGGACTTTCACCCTGCAAGAAATATAGAACTTCTTGGCGCTCTTCCGGTAAAAGTTTACGAATTATTGCTCTGGCGTACCTGTCTCTAATTATTATAATTTCATTCCCATATATTCCCAATCAAAACCCTTACATACATTTTCCCAAAACTGTTAATTATAAACTTGTTACAAATCAAAATAAGTAGATAAATTACCAGCAAGATTATTGATGCAATAAAAAGAGTTTTATTATTTTCTACATAAGAAAAATAAGTTGTTATTCCAGAAAATAAAACAGAAATAATTGTTCCCCCTATTAAATTTCTCCAAAATCCATATTCAATGTTATGTTGAAGTAATAATTTTCCGCTTCCTACTTTCTTTCTTGCTAAACTCATAATTTCAGAAATTCTTTTCCTGGAATTTATTTCGTTTTCCTTTTGTTCTTCCTATATGGGAAGTTTTAATCCAAAGTCTTTTTCAAGTTTTTCATAAATTTTTATTTTGTATTCATTGCTATATTCTGAGTTTGAAAAAAGTAAAAATTCAGTCGTTGGTATATATATTTTTTCTTTTTCAAAAAATGTTTTTGATAAGTATCTATTAATTTGAGATAAAAAAATACAGAATCACAATTGAAATTGTAAGATTTCCAGCAAATTTCAAGTTTCCTAAAAATGCTATAAAAATAGAAATTTCTTGACTAAGAAAAAAGTATTGGAAAAGTAAAATCGGAATTGCACAAATTATCGCTGGGGCAATTCTAGCTTGTAAGTTATATTGATTAAACATAATTATTTCTCGTTAGAGCTTAAACTCTACCCCCCTCCTTTTACTTTTTAGCGTTAACAATTGTATCTGTTACAATTATTTATTCTTCCACTTGATCATAAAATGGTAAAGGATCTGCATTACTCCAGCCCCGGTCAGGAGCATCAGGAGATCTTTGACATATTGAAACACCTTTAGTAGGCTTTCTGGGGTCAGGTCTTGCAATATCACTTTTTATCTTCTCCCTCGATTTTTTTAACCGTTCTGCTCACTGTAGTAATGCAACCTTCCTTAACTCTTTCCTGATAATATAGTCTCTATCTTCAGTTAACATTTTATGGATTACTTTAATCATTTGCCGGGCCAGGCAGCGAAGGGCTATAAATTTCATCGTTAAGAACTCCCCTATTTTTTTTCTTTCTCTTCTTCCTTTTTTTCTTCTTTTTTATCTTTAGATTTAGAAATGAATTTATCCATAATTGAGGGGAATTTTTCTAATATTACTTCCAAAGACCCTGATTTACGCAAAGATATTAATTCAACTTTTTCTTCTTTTATGACGATAAAAGCCGATGGTCTTGCTTTGACGCCCAGACCCATTCCGCCGCCATATTTTTCCTGATCTTTGGTATCTTTATCTCCTCCAGAACGAGTACCCACACCCATACCAAAAGTTACTTCAACAATAGGAACTATGGTTACCTCTCCTATTTTTATCTCTTCTCCCACCAAAGTTTTAGAAGTTAAAAAATCCCGCAGCTTTTCGAATAATACTTCGACCTGTTTATGTAATTCTTCTTTCATTATAGATACCTCCTAAATTAATTTTTTTTCGCCTTTTTTATTGTTTCTCGGAAAGTCTTAGATAAGACTAATTGTAAGGTATAAAAGATAATAACAAAACAAAATATCTGGCCTTTTAAAAATAATTCTCCTTCAAATATTTCCCGATCGAAAAAGGGATTAAATTTAATATCGTAACCATAAAAATAACTAGAAAACAAGGCAATAAAACCACATAGTGTTCCAGTGTCGGCAGGATCATCAAAACCATAAAATATTCGGGCTCGAAATTCACGGATAGCAATATGTTTTAATACTTTTCCCATAAATTTAAATATTCGACTTAAAAAAGATTTATTAATCAGTGCTTTAAAATTATATTTACTTTCTTTTTTCTTTTTCTTCGTTTTTTTTGTTTTAGTTTTTATCCTTATGCCCAAAATTTTTACATCTATTTCCAGCTCTTTATTCTCTTTTTTTTCGAAATTACAGCAAACAGCACTAAAAAACCAATTAATTCTTACCGAAAAGAGAATTTTCTGGTTTTTACTTGCCTGGATACAAAAAAATATTGGTACAAAAAGGATTGCCATAAAAATAGATAAGCAAACTATCAGAATATATTCTATCATATTTAAACCTTTGGGGTCAGGCTTCACAAGTTCACAAAACAATTACATCACTCTATTATTCTGTCCTTTTGCCTGAAAGTTTGGACACATTTAAAGGAAAAGGTCTCTCCTGTTACCTTCATCCAGATTAAATATTAAATTTATTTAAAAGTTAATATATCAGATATACTACACTTATTCTAAAAATCCTTCTTTTTTTTAAGGAAAATTTATTTTCTAGGTAAAAGGGGGAGACACTTTACTTTTGGACACAGGAAAGGAATAAAAATGAGAGAGATGGAGTTTGTTCAGCTCGGGATTTTCCCTGGCCTTCCCTCTTAATCTCTTGCTAAAAAGTATAAAAAAATGGTAAAATTATAATAATTTAAAGATACTTAATTATCTAAAATAATTATCAGTAGTTCTTTTCATTAATGTTTACTTCAATAATTAAAATAAAAGGGAGTAAAAAATTGATGTCTAAAAATCTTAATCCACTTACTATAGAAGAAGTGGCAAAGGAATGTAGAAATTGCAAGAAATGTCCTTTGTATCTTTCCCGCACCAAGGTTGTCCCCGGAGAGGGAAATGCAAAATCTAAGGTAATGTTTATCGGAGAAGCACCGGGAGAAGAGGAAGACCTCAAAGGCAAACCTTTTGTAGGAAAAGCTGGCCGACTTTTGACTAAAATCCTACAATCAGTTGATATAAAAAGAGAAGATATATTCATAACCAATATGTTAAAATGCCGACCACCGGCTAATCGTAATCCTTCCAAAAGCGAGATAGAAACCTGTCTTCCTTATTTAGAAACCCAGATTGCTTTAATCAATCCTAAAATTATTGTTGCTCTGGGTAATGTTCCCACTCAATTTCTTTTAGAAACCACCCAGGGAATTACTAAGCTTCGAGGTCAATGGTTTGATTGGATAGGCGGTATAAAAATATTTCCTATGTTTCATCCTAGTTACTTATTAAGAAACGAAGCAACTTTCCCGGGCAGCCCTAAAGAATTAACCTGGAAAGATATAAGAACTCTTAAAAAAACTATCGCCGAACTTTAATACTTATTTCTTACAGAATTATTCTCTCGAAGCTCAATCTGTTGCAAAAGATCTTCCTTACCATTTTCTATATGTTTTCTCATTAATTGTTCTGCCCGTTCTTCATCTTTGTTGATAAGAGCTTCTAAGATTACCTTATGTTCTTCTATCGATTCTTCTTGTCTTTTCTTTCGAGATAAGATCTCGGAAAAACGTTCTCTGGACCTTTCATAAACATTATCTAACAAAAAAATTAGCTCTTTATTATTACTGCTTTTTTCTATGACCTGGTGAAATTTTTTGTTTAACTTAAAAATTTCTTTAAGGGAACCTTCTCTTAATGATTGCTCACTTTGGAGGATAATCTCATGTAAGTCTTTTATCTGAAGAGGAGTGATATTGCGGGCTGCCTTTCTGGCTGCTAGGCCTCTTAAGACGCTGCTAATATCGTAAAACTCGGTCAACTCTTTTGTGGTGGGGAGAGGAGCTACTTTTACCCCCTTAGGAGGAGAAGGAACAGCTAGGCCTTTTTGGATTAATTCGATAATTGCTTCACGGACAGGAGTTCTACTCACCTCCATTAATTTGGCTAATTTCGATTCCACTAATCTCTGGCCTGGTTTTAAATCACCCCGGAAGATGGCTTTACTTAAGATAGAATAGACCTTATCTCTGGTTACTACCTTCTCGCTTAGGTCAACCTTGAGGTTGTATTCTGTTGACTCTTCAAATTGTGTATTGTTTGTCAAATTTTCACTTCCTTATATTAAGGATACAATAAAAAGATTAATACTACAAAATTTATTTTAAAGAAAATTTAAAAAAAGACGGCCTGGCACAGGCCGTCTTCACAATAAGCCAATTGTCATGCCAACTACTGAGTTTTTTACCTTTTATTCTTTCTTCTCCAAAACCTCTAATGGTGTAGTAGCTCTTGAACCTTTGTCGCCAATAGCTTCAATGGTGTAAACACCAGGTTTAAGCATTACCTTTGGAATACCGCCCCGAGGTTGAAGTTTGAAGGCGCCATACTCATTAACGGTTACAATTCCTCCGGTTCCAGTTACACCAAATGCGTATGGTACATCATCAACAGTAAGAAGAACTCTGACTTTCTCTCCCGGAACAAATCCAGCACCATAAAAAGTCAACTTCGTTAATGGTTCTCCGCTAATAGGAACAACCACAAGGCTGGGAACCTGGAGATCAGAAGCTAAAACTATAGAACCAAAGGCAATTAATAACAGTGCTATGATAAAAAACATGCTTGGCTTTTTCCAGTTCATCATTTTAAGCACCTCCCAATGCGTTTGTCTATATAACAACTTAAATCTAATTTTAGTAAGTAATGATTATTTTGTTTATTTGGTTGGTTACCCTGCAAAGGGGAAATATCTTTTCCTCCTAAACAGGTAACCCAATTTTCTTAGATAGTAAAAGACTATTGATTTTTCCCATTTAACAATTTACTTAAAAGCCTTGATCGAGTAAAGCATTTATCCCTTATTTACACTCTGGGGGGATAAAACGTTCTGGAACTTCAATGCCATTCTCTAAGCAATACTTATAAAGTCCGGCATGAATAGGAATTTCACCACCCGGGGCAATTAACTTAAAGGCATCAGCAATGGGATCCCATCCTTTTACTCCGCGATACGCAGATTCAACTGTTTTAAAACCTTCCATATATGCTTTTACTATTTCATAACCAACTTCTTCCGGCATATTCGAAGAGGCAACCGCTCCAACTACCTGCCCTTCTTCCATAATCGTCGGGTTATTTGGAAGTTGTTGAATACTGCCTTTTTTCGTTTCAAAGAAAATAATATAGGGGTATTTTGCTCTTATCTTCTTCATATTTTCTTCACTATAACCGATAACTGCTAAAGGAGTTTTTAAATTGACTTCGATTAATGAAGAATCTAAAGAAGCCATAGAGCTTGACTTTTGCAACCCACTGATCTTCCCTTGTTTAAAAGCTGTAATCGCATCTCCCAGTGATGCAGGTACTAATTTAATTCCGGTCCCTAAAACTTTGTTGAATTTTATAAAATTAGCCGTAGAAGAAGCCCCCGGAAAACCAGGACAGAATTTCTTTCCAGCTAAATCGTCAAAAGTTTTAATACCCGAATCAGCGCGAACGTGAAGCCTATTGGTAATTGCATTTCTAAGGAATAACCATCTTATTGGCTCCCAACCTTCGCCCTCAAAAGTACTAATACCTTTATACAACTGCATGGCAGAAGCAGAATCCACACACAAGGCAAAATCAAAAGCACCGTCTTTAATCCGTCTTAAATTATCCAGAGCAGCTCCACTTTCAATAACAGTAACCCTTATATCATTATCAGCCTTATTAATTACCGAAGCAGTAGCTACGGCCCAGGCGTATAATCCTGAAGTAGAAGAAGTACTACCCATGTTTAGATATGTTGTTTTGGCAAATCCTACATTTAAACCAACCAAGAGGACCAAAACCATAACCATTACCAAACCAGTTAATAGTCTTTTTTTCATTATTTTTCACCTCCTTTCTTTTTTGAATTTTTTCAATTATTTATTTCAAAACTACAAAGATAAAAAATACTAAATAATTGAAAATATACTAAAAAATAAATATTTCATTTATTAGTAATTACTTTTTAACTTTAAACTTTTATTATAAAAATTTATTACTAATATTTATGCTTCTATAGCTTTCAGCTTCTTAACTATAAAGCTCTGTAACAAAAAGAGTGGAACTCCAACTAAAATACCAATAACCGACAAAATATGGCTGGGATACATAAGCAATAAACCACTTCCCACGAATAATACCCTTAGTATAAGGTTAAATTTACTATTTATATGAGCAAAGAAACCAAAAGCCAGCATAATTGCACCTATAAATGCGCTTCCGCTGTAAATCACTACACTAAAAAAGTCACTACGGCCGACAAGTGCAGGATTAAGGACAAAAAAGTAGGGTATGATAAAGGCTACAATACCAAGTCTTACTGCAACCAAGGCAGTTTTAAACCAATTACTTTTTGCAATACCAGCAGCTACAATGGCTTGAGTACAAGTAGGAGGAGTTACTCCCCCTAAAATTGCCCAGTAAATGAAAAATAAGTGTACGGTTATCTCATCAATACCCAATTGCAAAAGTGATGGCGCAAGGATAGAAAGAGACAATATATAGGTCGGAACTACCGGAAGAGAAGTTCCTAAAAGGAAAGGAATAAAAGTGGCAATAAAAAGTGCCAAAAATAGATTATCTCCTCCTACTTCTAATATTAATCCACTTAATTTTGGTGCTATGCCAGTTATTCCAATCATATTAACTAAAATATTAACCGCTACTAATATGGGAACAATTTTCGCCAACCCCAATCCTCCTTCATACAATCCTTTCCCTATTTTAGTAATAGTCTCCTTAATCCCGGATGGAGAAAGATCGGATAACAAAAAGACAATAACTACTGCAACACAAGCATAAAATCCAGCAAAAACAAGAGGACTTCCTTTGGCTATAAAATATAATAAAACTCCTGTAGGAATAACCAGTGAGGCAACCCTTCTAAAAGTTAAAATACTCTTCCAACTGGGAATTTCACTTTCTGGTACAGCTGCTAAACCAGAACGTATGGTTTCAAAATGAACTCCAGCAAAAACACCAGCATAGTAAAGAAGGCAAGGTATTAAAGCATAACCGATAATCTTAATATAAGGAACTCCTAAGAATTCTGCCATTATAAAGGCTGCTACACTCATAATGGGTGGGGTAATTCCGCCACCAGTAGAAGCAATAGCTTCTACACCAGCTGCAAAATTAGGATCATATCCTAATCTTTTCATTAAAGGAATAGTATAATTCCCGGTAACAGATACGTTAGCTACTCCACTACCTGAGATGCTCCCAAAAAGTGCGCTGGATACGACTGCTGTTTTAGCCGGTCCGCCACTATATCGCCCGGTTAGGGCAAGAGCAGAATCAATAAAGGTTTTCCCTCCCCCTGCACCAGAAATAAGGGCACCAAAGATGATAAACATACCGATAAAAGTCGCAGACATTCCGGTAATGCTTCCATAAATTCCCAATGGAGAGAAGTATACTGAATTGATAACAAACTTCCAGGATAGACCTGCTAACCTCCACATACCGGGCATTATTGGGCCGGCAAAGACATAGAGAAATAAAAGTGCAACAAATATTGGTATTGCCCATCCTACTGACCTCCGAGCAGCATCAAGAATTATTAAAATTAAAGCTGAACCTATAATCAAATCGAATGTAGAAGCACTTCCGGGAACCATATAAATTTGCATAGCTTTCAAGAATGTATTAACATTGGCAATAATTATCACGGCAATAACAAATAAATCCCAAAGGGAAATCTTAGTTTGTTCTTCCTTTGATTTACCATAAGGAAAAGCTAATGAGGCAAGTGAAATTCCTAAAATAATATGAATCGCCCTTAATTGTAAATCTATTAAAGATAAAAAAATAGGAAGCGTCAACTGGGTAATGGCAAAAATTAAACCTCCCCAAAACAATACATTAGTTCTATTAAATATTTTACTCCTGTCAATTTGAACAGACATTATATTTTACCTTCCTGATTTAACTTTTTATATAAACTTCTTCTTTATTTTTTCTACTTATTGGCTATATATAACATGGGTTTATTTTTTAAAATATTAATTTATAACTCTAAAGGTTTGAAATGTTTTTTCAAAATACGGATAGCCCTTTCGGGGTCAAGTCTACCGTAAAGCCCACCCACAGTGGAGAGAATATAGGAGGCATCAAGTAATACTTTCCCATTGGGACGCAAGATCGTATATTCCTTCGGGTTAAAAAGAGCACCCTTAGCAATTGTTTTTATGTTTTCCCAAAGATAATCCTTGTTTTCCTTACATTTATGGTAAATTGTTCCGCCAACTAAAACCAAAGTACAATCCTGGGTAAAGAAATTGATTCCCTCCTGCAAAAAATAGACATCGGTTTCTTTTACATGTCCAACATTATTTGCGGTAGCTATGGCTAAAGTTTCTTTAGCAAGGATACTTCTGATAAAATTTTCTTCTTCTGTTTCAGGCATTATATGAGGATTATTATGGATCCATTTCAGGTATTTACTTAATTGTATATGCCACTTTCCATCTTTTTTCTCCAGAAATTGATCAAGATTATCGCTATTTCCTTGAAAATTAGGATATTTTTGATTAAAATCGTCGCTAATTTCCTTTTCTATCCTTCCACTTTTAAATTTCTCTAATTCCATTAAATTTTCTGCATTATAAGCTAATCCATATTTACCCTCTACCCTTCGGTAAGCTAAAGGATAATTAGGAGTTTTTAATATAGTCCTCTTTGCCTTTTTCTTGGGATCATCCCAGGGGTAAAGATATAGTGGGTTAGAGCGCACATTAGAGAAAAAGTCGGTGGTGCAGCCACCTACATCCAGAGCTACAATATTTCCCAAACCTTCCTCTTTTCCATAACCCCGAGCCAATAGATTAATTCCTAAAAAGGCAGCTCGAGGGGTTGGAATGAATTTAGCACTCATAAATTCTTCTACCACGTCAAATCCTTTTCCTCGAATAACTACCGTTTGGAATAGTTCTCGAATTGCCTCATTTACTACCTCAATATTAAATTTATTTACTTCAGGCATGATATTCCCTGTAGCTCTAACATCAATATTGTGACTGTGGAAAATATCTAAAATTTCTTCTGTTACATCTTCATTCCCTGCATAAATTATCGGTATTCCATATTTGGCATAGGTAGCTAATTTTGCAGTTTCAGCTAAATTTTTTGCATTGTGTAAAACTGTTTCCGAATCTCCTCCATCGTTAACTCCCCCACTTAAAAGAATAATTTCCGGGCAATCTTCCAAATAAATTTTTCTGGCTTCTTCAAGAGTTAATTTTCCGCTGTAACTATTTAGAAGCTTTGCCCCAGCCGTAAGGGCAGCCAGGTCAGCGGCAAAGCCACTTTCCCTGGAAGTAGAAGCAATAGTTACCATTTTTAAGCCGCCTTTCGCGCTACTACAGGGCAATTTTACATCAAATTCATTCATTTTCTCCTTTAAAGGATCCCAGTTCCCTGCTTTTTTACACTCAGAAAGGCATCCTAAGCCATTAGCTAATCCTTCGCGGATATCATTTATGGTAGTTGGAACATAGCGTAAATCGACTTCATCTTTACTGGTATTAAAAATAGCCACTTTGGTATAAGTGCTTCCAAAATCAACGGCCAGGATTTTTTTATTTTCAAAATCAGTAATGCCCAATTCTTCTCTGAAAGCTTGAGTAGAATCTTCTTCGATAACATCTTTTGAATCTGCTAATACTGACCAATCATCCGACTGACTGATATTTTTATTAAAATACCAGGGGAATTTATTCCTTACTATATCAACTCTCTCAAATTCATCCTTGACTTTTTCTCCACAGAATGTATCAATTTTGCAACATCCATCTACTATTTTAGTCCTACACATACCTGTTAATTCATAATGCTTATCAATTACCGTAACCTGGGGCGCCTGGAATAATCCTACCTGTAAAGCTAAATCCAGATTATCGGCACTAATCATATTACATTCACCGGAAGGATAATTTTTTCCATCTATAAGATCTAGCAACATGGTTTCATAGTTCATTTCTTGTTCTTCGGTTTTTTCTCTTTTTGCAGACACTTCTTTTGAAACTGCAAATTTTGAGAAATTTTCTAAAGTGACTTTTCCTTCATATCCTCCCATCAAAGCTAAATGGAAAATATTATACATTGCACCTTTTTTCAATTCTTCTTTACGGGCAGCTACTTTAGGAATATTCCAAATATCGGAAAGAGGCGCCCTATCATATTCTCTAAATGACTGTTTGGTAATATCACAGCTGGCAATAATATCTTCCGGCTTTGCATCATGATGTGCTTCACAATAACTAACTACATGCACAATTTCCGGTTCCATAAACATCTGCCAATAGGTAGTCATAGCAAGATGGCTTTTAGCTTCATCCAAATTGGGCGGAAAACTGGACAATCCTCCTCTGGTCTCTTTAATAATATTGTAATCAAAATGTCTGGTTAAAGGTTCGATTATCTCAAAGGCTGCTTTCATTTTAGCTAAATCGTTTAAAGGTTCAATTTCTGGCGGCAGGTCAAACATTAATTGCATAATATAGTTTTTTAAACCCATCTTTAAAGCAACTATTCCGCATAAAATATGATCAGTGACATACATATCATCTGAACACCTGCGTAATTGCCATTGATGAGGATCGTTTATTTCTAAAGGTTTATCAATTGACGCCCACCAACGCATGGTATTAAAATGTTCATTTATCCCGTCTAAAATAGAAAGCGGTCCTCTTCCGTCCAAACGGTTGTAAAAAAAGATGGGAACTGCGGGAAATGGCATATGTAAGGTATCTTCAAAAATTTTTGCCGCTTCAACTAATTCATCTGTTCCGGAATAAATTCTGGTCATAGGCCAGTTACCACATTTAGTAGCATTTTTGAGTGTTCTTAAATCCTCTCTACTTCGAATAGGAGCTCCGCCCTCTCCATTGCGATATTTTTTAGGATCTTCTTCTCCTCGATCAAATTTTGGCAAGAAAGCCTGAGTAACCTGGTCAGGTGCTAAAGATATAATTTCCAGACATCCTGCTTCACTTAAGGTTTTTACAGCATCCACCGTAGGTTTAATAGTTTCGGCAGCAGCTCCAATATGAGCCCGGATAATTGGCCGATCCTCTAATTCACGTACCTGCTTAATTCTTTCTAATAAATCATCTGACCAGGCGATTTTTTCTTTAGCAATCCGAATTCTATTACGGGCAAATTCATCCAATTCAGCCATAGTTACATAGTCATCTACTATTAAAGCAAAGAAATTTTGAAATTTCTCTTTATCTTTATACTCTTTTGCAATCTTCTCTAAGTCAAAATGCCGGTCTTTTTTAGGAGAGAATTTGTCTTCTAAAATAGGTTGACCAGTCATTGCTCTTACCAGATTAGCTGCTGGTCTTAAACCTCCAAAACAATAACGGATTCCGCCTTTTTTCGGTTCAAGTCCATATTTGTATACTTTTTCTACCAATTCTACAATTATTTCATCAACATGCAAATCGCCCAAGCGGTAGCAAAAAGATACTACTTCCGGTTTTGATTCTCTTATTTTATCTATAAGTTCATCAATGGAAACCGCTGGTCCTAATTTTATGGCAAGATAACCAATTCCCATCGTCTCCATCCATTCCGCAAATTTTTCTACCCCTAAAGTGTGGACACAGGGGTCAATGGAACAATTTAAAACTCTTCTTTTTATCTGTTTTTCCATTTTCTTCTCCTTTTACTACATAAAAAAAATTAAAAATTAAACAAATTAATAAACTATAATTTCTTCTAAATTGTTAATACCGTAATTTTGAGGAATTCGAGTATCTTTTATATCCTTTCCTTCTAAATAACCCCCCCTTATATATTCTTTTCCTATCCATTGACTTATAGTTAAAATCACTTCATCAATTACCGGCATATCTACTTTGGCCAATTGGGCAATTGCTTTAGTAACAATTAATCCATATGGTACATCTTCAGTTAAGTAACGTGCCTGAAAATCCGGTAAAAAATAATCGTCGTTTACCTTTTTCATAGGTGCACATAAACCCTTATAAGCACTATTGGTGACAAAACAATTTTGCAGAGTGCTTTTATCTGCAATTGACTCTTTGTATGAATATATTAACCAATCTTTTAAACCTAAAACATGGTTTAAATTAACACTTTTATCTATATTCTTAATTTCCTTGGTAAGTACCAATATTTCATCACTCATCATTCTTAATGTTTCGGAAATCTCTTTAGTCACTCCCTGATAAAATAAGGGGATTTTTTCTTTTCGGTATTTTAATCCCTCTTTGCCTTTGAAAAGGCCGTACATAATCCCCGGGTGAATAATCTGGCCTACATTCGCCAGGGTGAGGGTTAACATATTTGGCAATGGTTCGATTTTTAAATCAAGTATTCGAGATAAGAAAGGTGCTAATTCGGAAGTTATTTTATGAGGAAAGGCAGCCATTCCGACTGATCTTTTTTTACCTAAAATATCTACTTTACTGGCATATTCTTTTATCCGACAAGCCCAGGGAAGAGTTTGCATACCAAAAATTTTTACTTTTTCTTTTTTATTATCTTTTAAAATCTTTAAAGCGGCATATTCAAATCCGCTTCGAGCCGGAATTGCTCCTATTATTGCTTCTTCTTTTAAAAAGGGTGCTATTTGTAATAGAGTTGGTTCATGGGCGAAAGCCGGTAACGGCATAAGTATTAAATCTGCTTCTTTACATGCATCTTTGGCAAATTTGCTCACCCTATCCGGCCGGCCATATATTTTTTTATCTCTTATCGTTGCGGTTAAAAATCTTTTCTCATCAATTAATTTTTGAAAATGAGTAGATTCATTACCGTAAGGGAGAAAAATATTGAGCTTGCCGGAAAAATGGTTTCGGGTGATAGGAATCATGGCATGAGCAGCATTACCACCTCCGCAGATAGTAATCGTTTCAATTTTCATTACTGACCTCTTTATATTTCAAAAAATATCTTTATTGAGCTGAAACACTTTATCTACAAATTGCGCGTAGCAATGTAGCAATATATTTTTAATATTTTCTTAAGCAATAATATCTATTATTCCTATATTATTGTATACGGTATACCGTATACAATAATAATAACGTTATTCCATATAAAAGTCAAATATTTTTTTATCATGATTTCTTTGAATTCTGATACTCTCGAGATTTCTCTATAAAAGCTTCGAATATCTTAATAAATACAGGATAATCATTAAACATCATTTCTGGATGAAATTGTAGACCTAAAGCAAAACGATAAATAGGGCTTTCAATAGCTTCGATTATTCCGTTTTTAGCCCAGGCAGAGGCTTTAAAATTCTTGCCAGGTTCTACACAAAATTGATGATGGAAACTATTTACTTTTACCTCTGGAACTTCCAATATTTTTTGTAATTGGCTTCCCTCTTCCAAATTGATTATATGAGTAGGAATGTTACCACTACTCTCCTGCCGGTGTAGAACTCCACCTGTATCTATCTCGTCTAAAAAATTAGAACTCAGTTTCCCTCCCGCTGTTTCACAAATCATCTGCATCCCTCGGCATATTCCTAATAAAGGTGTATTTCTTTTCATGGCAGCTTCTATAAGATATTGGTCAGCAACAAATCGTTTCTCATCCAATCCTCGTAAAGTTCTTGGTCTTTTTTTTACTTCTATCCGATCACCTTTAGTAGTACCTCCACTCCCTCCTGTTAAAAATAATCCATCAATAATATCTAAAATCTTTTCGGATAAATTCTTATTAGAAAATACAGGAATAATAAAGGGTATTCCGCCGCACTTTACAATAGGTTCTATATAATTTCTACTTACTCGATAATACGGAGTTTCATCTGTGTTTCTTTTCCCTAAATTGCAAAAACAAGTAATGCCAATTATTGGGTCCATTAATATTTACCTCTTTTTATTTATATTTTATGACAAGCCACCTGATGATTTTTTGAAACTTTAATTAAAGACGGTATCTTTTCTTCGCATATTCTCCCTACTTTTGCAAAACAACGAGTTTGGAAGGGACATCCTGGAGGAAGATCAATAGGTGTTGGCACTCTACCTTTAAGTAAAATTCTTTTTTTCTTACTAGTACCTTTTTTCCCTAAAGCAGGAATGGCTGAAAGAAGGGCTTGAGTATAAGGATGAAGAGGAGATTTAAAAAGCTCCTCAGTGGGTGCTATTTCCATTATTTTACCCAAATACATAACTGCAACGCGGTCACTGATATAATTTATAACACTAAGATCATGAGCAATAAAAAGGTAAGTAAGGTTAAATTCTTTTTTCAGTTTTTCTAACAAAGTGATAATTTGAGCTTGAATAGAAACATCTAAAGCTGAAACAGGTTCATCAGCTACAATAAATTCTGGGTTCGTAGCTAAAGAACGGGCTATACTAATCCTCTGTCTCTGCCCACCACTAAATTGATGTGGATATTTTACAATATCCCGTTCGGGTAAGCCTACTCGAGATAGCAAATCAATAATTATATTATCTTGTTCGACCGGGCTATTGATTCCTCTCATTTGTAAAGCAACTGCAATTATTTCCCTGACAGCTTTTCGAGGATTTAATGAAGAATAAGGATTCTGAAAAATAATTTGAGCATAATTCCGAAACTTTTTTAACCCATTTTTATCTAATTTATGTATATCTTCCCCTTTATAAGTAATACTTCCTGCAGTAGGTTTATACAAATTAACCACCATCTTGCCTAAGGTAGTTTTTCCGGAACCACTTTCACCAACTAAACCTAAAACCTCCCCCTTTTTCACTTGTAAATCTACACCATCTACAGCTTTCAAGACTATCTCTTTCTGTTTTGCTAAAATTTTTCCTAAAAAGCTGGGTGATTTTATGAAATATTTTTTTACTTTCTTTATATTTACTAAAATATCATTATTATTACTCAACATATTCTCCTTCATAATGTCAGTTTTCTACACTGCTATCTACTACTATAAAGTAGGCAGCGTACCTGCCGTCCTTTTTCCACCACCCGTAAAGGAATTTTATCTTTTTGACAATCGGGCATAGCTTTATCACACCGAGGGTAGAAAGAACATCCCGAAGGTAAGGCAGCTAAATCAGGTACATCTCCAGGAATTGATTGTATTTTAGTTTTCTTGTCCCCAATTTTAGGAATAGATTTTAATAGTCCTTGAGTATAAGGATGCTTCGGTTCAAAAATTATCTGATCTACCGAACCTATTTCTACTATCTTTCCTGCATACATAACTGCAACTTTCTGGCAAAATTCTGCTACAACTCCCAGGTCATGAGTTACCAGAATAATCCCTGTTCCAATATCATTGTTAATTTTCCGTAATAAATCTAAAATTTGTGCTTGAACTGTTACATCCAAGGCGGTTGTAGGCTCATCAGCTAATATCAATTTTGGATTACAAGAAAGAGAAATGGCAATAAGAATTCTCTGCTGCATTCCACCACTTAATTGATGGGGATATTGCTGATAAATTTGTTCTGGTGAAGGAAGTCCAACATCATTAATTAACTTTAGTACCCTTTCCTTTTCTATTTTCTTTGATAGTTTTTCATAATTATGCACCCTTAATGATTCTCGAATCTGCTCACCTACACGGAATACCGGATTTAAAGTAGTCATAGGGTCTTGGAAAATCATAGATATTTTTTTTCCCCTATAATACCTCATTTCTTTAGAAGATTTTTTTAATAAATTTTCTCCATCAAACCATACTTTTCCATCGATTATCTTTCCTGGATAAGGGACTAATCTAAGGATAGATAGTAAAGTTACACTTTTTCCACAACCGGATTCACCTACTAATCCCATCACCTCACCTTCCTTCAGTTCCAGGCTAAGACCATCTACTGCTTTAACTATCCCACGATAAGTAAAAAAATTAGTACACAAATTATGTATTTTAAGCAATTATTTATCCTCTTAATTATTATTCTAATTTTAGTCGAGGATCAAGAATATCTCTTAAACCCTCTCCTAATAAATTTATACTCAATACTAAAATAAGTAAAGCTATGCCTGGCATAGTTGAAACCCACCAAGAAGTAAGCATAAATGCTCGCCCAGAATTTATCATTGACCCCCAAGCAGGAGTAGGAGGTTGTATGCCTAAACCTAAGAAACTCAAAGATGCTTCTAAAATAATAAAATATCCTACTCGTAAAGTTGCTAATACTGAAAGAGAATGAACAATATTAGGCAATATTTCCTTAAATATAATTTTTATATCACTTTCCCCTAAAGCTTGAGCTGCTTCTATATACTCCTTAGTCTTTTCTGAAATCATTTCTCCTCTGCTTAAACGAAAGAAGGTTACCCAACTTTTAAAACAAAGAATAACGATAAGATTAAAAAATCCTGGCCCGGTTATTGCCATAAGAAAAATGGCAAAAACTAAATCAGGAAAGGATAATAACAAATCGGCAAAACGTGATAAAATGGCATCAAAACGCCCTTTGTAATATCCAGCAAAAGTTCCCAATAATGTACCTAAAATGCTCGATATAGCTACTGTAATTAATCCTACTAATAAAGAAGCTCTAGCCCCGTATATTATCCGGGAAAATATATCGCGACCAATCTCATCAGTTCCCAAAAGATAGGTAGTGCTCCCTCCATCAATCCAGAAAGGAGGTTGCAAACGCTTTACAATACTGGCCTTCAGAGGGTCATGTGGTGCAATAAAAGGAGCAAAAATAGCTACCAAAATAAAAGATAAAACTATTATTGCACCTATAAATGCAGTACGACATTTTATCAATTCTTTCATAAAATGTTTAAGGTTTTTCCACCATATTTTACTTCTGCTATATTTGATATTTTTCTTTGAACCCTTTTGAATGTAAAATTCTGTCAATTGATTTTTACCTCTTATAGTAAATTTATAATTACTGAACAGAAATAAGTCCTTTAATGTTTAGAAGGATATTTTTGGATTTAGATATGTATAAATAATATCCACTATTAAGTTTGCTATAACATAAGTGAATGCATAAAACATTACTGCTCCTTGCACCACCGGAAAATCTCGATTAAAAATCGAAGTTACCACTAATCTTCCTAAGCCTGGCCATCCAAATATTGTTTCTATAATCATATTTCCACCTAAAAGCATTCCTACCTGCAAACCAACCACTGTAACCGTCGGAATAAGAGCATTTTTTAAAGCATGTTTGGTAATTACCACATATTCGCTTAATCCTTTAGTTCTAGCTAAAGTAATATAATCAGCTCTTAATACTTCTAACATGCTGGAACGAAGGATACGGGTAGTAACTGCTGCCTGAGCAGCCCCCAAGCCAATAGAAGGAAGGATTAAATGCATTAAACTATCTTTTAGAGCAAGCCAATTACGAGACAAAATACTATCTAATACATACATTCCGGTAATATGAATGGGCTTGCAAGCAAAGGTAATTCTGCCATAAACAGGGAAAATACTTAATTTAACTGCGAATATTATAATCAAAACAATACCTAACCAAAAAGCGGGAGCAGATATCCCCAAAAAAGCAAAGGACATTCCCAGTCTATCAATTAGAGAGTTTTGTTTCACTGCTGAAATAATTCCAATTGGAATAGCTATAATTAAGGAAAATAAAAGAGCACTTAAAGCTAACTCTACAGTAGCAGGTATCCTTTCGGTAATCATTTCCCATACCGGTCTTCGTTCTTGAAATGATGTTCCCAAATCTCCATGAAAAATCCCAAGAAGAAATATTCTTAATTGAGTGGAAATAGGTAAATCGAGATGAAATTCTCTTTCTAATGCCTGGACTTCCTCAATGCTGATATTTCCGCTTTTCCCCATCATCTTATCTACAGGATCACCTGGCATTGTTCGCATAAGAACAAATATAAGCATAGCAATGACTAACATTGTTGGAATTGCAATAAGAATTCTCTCTAATATTTTTATTCCTTTCATCTTTACTCCTATTTAGAATTTTTTTGCGAGGGAAGAAAATACTTCCCTCGCAATTTAAAAAAATTTTTTCTTATAATTTACTTATTTAAAATTCGCATCATGTAAATTGATACGTCCATCAGGAATTGGTTCCCAATTAATTAAATCAGTGGAACAACCGGTTAAACTACTTACACTCCAACCAATATAAGGACAATCTTCATAAATAATTCTTTGCATCCTTTTATAAATTTCTTTTCGCTTAGCCGGATCAACGATAGTTGCTCCTTCGTTAATTAACCTATCAACTTCGGGGTTAGAATATTTGGAATAGTTTCCTCTACCATTAGTAAGAAATTTGGCATCAACATAACCAACAGGATCTAAGATAGAAGATCCCCAGTAGTTGAAAAGCAGATTTCTTTCACCTTTAAGTAATAAAGGTTTTAATACACCCCATTCCCAAAGTCTAACAGTACACTTAATTCCAACCTCTGACAGCATTCCCGCAATAATTTCTGCTGGCTCTTTTAAATCTGTCTCGGTATCTAAAACTATTGAAAATCCATCCGGATAACCCGCCTCTTTTAGTAAAACTTTAGCTAATTCTGGATTATATTCATATGGTTTTAATGAAGTATCAAACATTTCCTCATAAGGAAATAAAGGCCCGGCAAAAACATTACCTTCTCCACCATATACCATTTCTATCAGTAAATCCCTATTAAAAGCATAATTCATTGCCTTTCTAACTTTTATATTATCAAAAGGAGGCTTAGTTAGATTCATTTCAAGATAATAAGCACGTGTTCCTTTGGCATATTTAACTAAACAATTGGGATTTTTTTCAATCAGTGGTACATCTTGAGCAGACACATTTTGAATAATATCACATTCTCCACTTAGAAGTGCTGCTACTCTTGTGCTACTTTCTGGAAGTACTTCAAAAATAACCGTTTTTATTGGTGCAATTCCTACCGGTGGAAGGTCAGGTGAACCTCCGTAATAATCGTCAAAACGTTCCAGAACAACTCTTTCATTAAGTTTTCCTTCTACAAATTTAAATGGTCCTGCCCCAATTGGATGTTTGCGGAATTCTTCAGTTCCCACTTCTTCTAAATAGTCTTTAGGTACAATCTGTTGATGAGGAAGCATTTTAAGTAGAACCGGCCAAGGTTTAGATAATTTAAATACAACACTATAATCATCGACCATTTCAACACTCTCCAAAGGACCTAATAGGCCTTTACGAGGAGAACTTTCTCCGTCCATTCCACCTTCTTTTATAATTCTGTTAAAAGTAAACTCAACATCTTCAGCGGTTAAAGCTTCGCCGTTGTGAAAAGTTATACCTTTTCTAATTTTAAATTTACATGTTGTATCATCTAACCATTCCCAAGATTCAGCAATTTCAGGAACAATTTTCATATCAGGTCCGCGAGTTACTAAACCATCAAACATATTTCTTATTACAGTTTCTGAAGTCCTGTTTCGATGATTAGCCGGATCTAAGCTAATAATTCCCTCTGTTATTCCTACAACTATAGTATCCTTTGGAGCAGCAATCGCATTGCTCACTACTCCCAACAATAAAAAAACAACCAAAAATAAAATTATAAATCTTTTCATCTTTATTTTTCTCCTTTATTTTTTTTATTTATTAATATAGCTCAAATTTCTGTGAAATCTTTCTTAAAAAAGAATATTTTTCTTAATTCTTCTTTAAAAACTTTTTATTACGCATGTATTGCTAATTATCTACTTATTTTTTCGCTTTTACCCCCTCCTTTTTTCTCTATTTTTTTTAAGTCTTCCCCTTGCCAACCAATCCTTTACTATTCTGGATTTTGAATCCGTTTTTTTTATATATTAGTAGGTTAATTCTTGTATATAATCAGTGGTAAAAACCTGGTAAGTTATAATGATAATTGATAGTCGTATTAGTTTCGCTATAAAACCTTAATTCTTTTTCTAATCATGAAATAAGAGTTACAGTATTATTTTACTTTTTTATGCCAGTCTCTACACTTAGCAAATATAGATATCTTTATATATTAACACTGCAAAAATTTATATTCTCAAATTTATATAGTATTCGGTATACCGTATACATATTAATAATATACCACATCAAATTAAAATATCCTTCTTTTTTTTAAAAAAAATTTATTTTTTTAAAAATTTTTAATTATTTGTAGAAATTGATAGCGAAAAATATTTTTTACTATTTGAATTAGAATATATAAGGATTATAAGCAGGTTAAAAAATCTTTAAAGGGATTTGATGGGTAGGATTTTATAATAAAATACTCTTTTCTACACCGCTATCCTATTTAGAACTGTTTTCCTAAAATTCTATTTCCTTCTATTTCACTACTCTTTTTCACGATTATTATCTCGAAACTCAATCTGTTGCAAAAGGTCTTCTTTGCCATTTTCTATATGTTTTCTCATTAATTGTTCTGCCTGTTTTCCATCTTTTCTAATAAGAGCTTCTAAGATTACCTTATGTTCTTCTATCGATTCTTTCTGTCTTTTTTTTCGAGATAAGATCTCTGAAAACCGTTCGCTTGATCTTCTATAAACATTATCTAATAAAAAGACCAATTCTTTACTGTTACTGCTTTTTTCTATGATCTGATGAAATTTTACATTTAATTTAGAGATATTTTTAAGAAAATCTTCTTTTAGGGATTGCTCACTTTGGAGGATAATCTCTTGCAATTTTCTTATCTCCTGGGGAGTGATATCGGAGGCTGCCTTTCTGGCTGCTAAGCCTCTTAGGACACTATTAATATCATAAAACTCGGTTAATTCTTCTTTGGTAGGGAGAGGAGCTACTTTTACCCCCTTAGGAGGAGAAGGGACTGCCAGACCTTTCTGTACTAATTCTATAACGGCTTCTCTAATTGGAGTTCTACTTACCTTCATTAATTTAGCCAGTTTGGATTCCACTAATCTCTGGCCTGGTTTTAAATCACCACGAAAGATGGCTTTACTTAAGATAGAATAGACCTTATCTCTGGTTACTATCTTTTCACTTAGGCTTACCTTTAAATTATATTCTGTAAAAGTTTTTGGGCGATTATCGGTGGTCATATTACCTCACCTTTTTTAATTTTTATTTAACTGAAAATTCAATTCTATTCTTAGATAAAAATTCAAAAAGAAATATGCCGATAATTAGATAATTTAATAGTACCTAACTTTTATTAAATTTTCTAATTATATACCAGGGCTTTACCGGTTTAGACATTTTTATTCTGATAATTTGTTTAGCATGAGGAGCGACTTCTATCTCTTCCCCCTCTTCATCCCACATTTTCTCGATTTTCTGGGTGAAAAAATCATTATCCGGACCAAATATTTCAATCTCATCTCCTACAAATATCCTGTTTTTCTGTTCTATGGTTGCTATCTGATTATCTGCATCATACTCAAGTATCAATCCGGCAAAATCGTAAGTCTTGATATAAGCACTGCTATCATATCTCTGTTCCTCGCCGCCTGGTTTAGCAAAGTAAAACCCGGTAGTAAAATATCTATGACTCACTTTTTTTATTTCATCTAACCATTTTTCATCACAAAAATATTCCTTCGGTTTTGAAAAATAGCTATCAATAAGATGCCGATAAGCTTTAACCACGGTAGCCACATAATACGAACTCTTCATTCTCCCTTCAATCTTAAAAACGGAAATTCCTGCTTCTATCAATGAAGGCAGGTGTTCTATCATGCACAAGTCTTTGGAATTAAAAATATAAGTTCCTTTTTTATCCTCATATACTGGGAAATATTCCCCCGGTCTTGTCTCTTCCATAAGATAATATCTCCACCTACAGGAGTGAGCACAATCCCCTCTATTGGCATCCCGACCTACCATATAATTACTTAACAGGCATCTGCCTGAATAGGAGATACACATAGCTCCGTGTACAAATGTTTCAATTTTCATATTAGGAGGAATTTTTTTTATTATTTCTTTTATCTCCTCCAGGGATAATTCTCGAGCTAAAATTATTCTTCTGACCCCCTGTTCATACCAGAAATTTACCGCTGCATAATTAGTAGCATTGGCCTGGGTGCTTAAATGAATCTCCATTTCCGGGATGATATTCTTCACAATCTTAAGCACCCCCGGATCTGAAATTATTATCGCATCCAAGTCCAGCTCCTTTAATTTAGCTATGTACTCGGGTAATCCTACCAGGTCTTTATTGTGAGGTATTATATTAAGGGTCAGATAAATTCTTTTCCCTCTATCATGTGCAAATTTTATCCCTTCTGCTAATTGTTTTAGAGTAAAATTTTTTGCTCCTGCTCTTAATCCAAAATTCTCGCCACCTAAATATACTGCATCAGCCCCATAAATAATCGCTATTTTCAATTTCTCCAAATTGCCAGCCGGGGCCAACAATTCCGGTTTTTTCATCTTTTGTCTCCTCTTAATTTAAAGTAATTTCCTATTTCTTTATTATTTTGCTTTTAAATTTTAGAAAATATATTATAATGATAACATAATTTTAATCAATTAACCTAATAAACCGGGAGAATACGGTGTCGAGTATCGAGTTGAAAATCAGTTAGATGTTATTTAGTTACCTGGTTAGATGGTTGAAAAAATAGGACAAGAAAACCAAGAATTAGAATAAATTCGTATCTCGTTAAAAATTAATTATTTAAGAGAAAGAAAAGATAGAAATAAGTTTATACTAACGAGAGAAGGTGAAAAAATGAAAATAAAAGAACTTTTAGATATTTTAGATATAATCGCCCCTTTTTTCTTACAGGAAAGTTTTGATAATAGTGGTATTCAATTTGCTGACCTTGATGCCCCTATAATAAAAATTTTATTATCTTTAGATGTTACTCAAGGTGTCTTGGATGAGGCTATAGAAAATAAGTCAAATCTAATTATTGCCCATCATCCTCTTCTCTTTTCTCCTTTAAAGCAGATTACCAAGCAGAAAAATCCACTGCTTTTTAAAATCATCACCGATAAGATAAATCTCTTAGCCCTGCATACTAATTATGATCTGGCTGAAAATGGACTAAATGATTATGTAGCTAATTTATTAAGAATAAAGAAGATTGCCCCTCTGCAGGGCAGTTCGGAAAAAGTTTTTAAATTTGCAGTATATGTTCCTACACAATATGCTGATAAAGTTAGCCAGGCAATCTTTAAGGGAGGAGCGGGAAAAATTGGCAAATACACTGAAACATCTTTTAATATTACCGGAAAAGGAACTTTTAAACCTATGGTAGGAACTAACCCTTTTATCGGGGAAATAGGAAAAAGAGAAGAAGTTGAGGAAACAAAAATTGAAACTATTGTTCCTGAAAGATATTTAAAATCAGTTGTTCAGGCTATGAAAAATGCCCATCCTTATGAAGAACCAGCTTATGATATATATGAAATTTTGACTAAATCATCATCCGGGATTGGCCTGCTGGGTGAAATAAATAACCAATCAGAGTTAACTGAATTTTCTTGCTGGGTAAAAGAAAAACTCCAGGCAAAATATGTAAGACTTATTAAATCCAATAACCAAAAAATAAAGAAAGTTACCCTCTGCACAGGGGGAGGCAGCTCTCTATTGGAGCAAGTTTGCCATAAAAATGTTGATTTATACATAACTGGAGATATTACCTATCACAATGCCCTTCGAGCCAAAGAATTAGGATTAAATATTTTAGAAGTAGAACACTTCGATACTGAAAAATTCTTCGTTAAGGCTCTTTATGAACAATTAATAAAACTTGGAATTCCCCAAAATATTTTAATTAAGAGCAAAAAAATGGAGTCACCTTATAAATTACTGTAAAAGAAAAAGTATCGCGTATTGCGTATCGAGCGCGTGAAGAAAGAAGAAGTCAGGAGACAGTATCCAGGAGCTAAATTCGTATCTCGTATCTCGTGAATCGTATCTCGTATATTAGCGTAGAGCGGATAGTGTGTAAAAGATAGTGAAGAAAAAGATAAAAGAAGGAAGCCAGAATAAATTCGTATCACATATTATGTTAGGTTCCTATTTTGTCATTGCTTCGGTCGTTTCACTCTCTCGCAATGACATAAAACATAAAAGACTAACAACTGAAAACTTGCATTAAAAACTAACGACTAATTAATTGGTGAATTGGCAGATTAGTAAATTAATAAAAAACTGGAGGATAAAATATGAAATTTAAAAAATTTGGAAGCAAGTGGATTGTACGAATCGATAAAGGAGAAGAGATTGTTCAAACATTAAAAAAGTTTTGTCAAGAAAATAAAATAAAACTGGGCATAATTAATGGAATTGGAGCTGTTAATAAAACAACTATTGGACTTTTTGAGACTAAAACAAAAGAATATCACACCAAAGAATTGGTAGGAGATTATGAATTTACAAGTCTAATGGGAAATGTTTCTACTATGAATGGAGAAGTATATTTACATCTCCATATTAATTTAGCTGATTCAAACCATAATACTTTTGGAGGTCATTTAAGTTCAGCAGTAATCAGTGCAACTGGAGAAATTACTATTGAAGAGATTGAAGGAAAAATAGAAAGAGAATTTAATGAAGAAGTAGGATTAAATCTTTTATTTGATTAAAAATTTAAAAATATTACCAAAAAATCCGGGGCGGATAAATCCGCCCCCTACACAAAAAACAATACAAAAAACTAAAAAATAATTTTTCTTATCTAAAAACGAAAAACAATTGACTAAAAAATTCAGCACGACAACGCCGTGCTGTTATAAATTATAATTAAAGTTTGTTAAAGGATAACCGTTTCTTGACAAAGTCTATGAAGTATATTTATCGTAACAAACTATTTCCGATAAAGGTTTTCTCCTGGTTTTAGGTCCCAATTCTTTGGGATAACCTAAAGTTAATAAATTGACTATTCGTACATCTTCTGGTACACCTAAAATTTTTTTGACCTGATCCTGGTAAAAAGCGCCAATCCAACAAGTTCCTAAGTCTAAAGAGGCTGCTTGCAAGCTCATGTGATCTAGTGCAATAGCCAAATCGATAGAATAAGCATGCTCACCATTGGTCATTACATAATCTATATTGGTGGCACAACCGGCTATAACTACCGGAGCCTCTCCTACAAATTCCTGGTTTTTACAGGCCGGTACTAATTTCTTTCTTAAATCCTTATCTTTAACTACAATAAATTTCCAGGATTGAGTATTTTTAGCCGAAGGGGCTAATCTGCCGGCCTCTAAAATCTGCTGAAGTAACTCTTCTGGAATTTCTTTAACCTGATAACTGCGTACACTCTGTCTTTTTTTAATTGCCTCTAATACCATATTTTCCTCCTCTTGAATTTTAATACGAGTTTGATAAATCAAATCTCTACCCTTTTGTCATTGCGAGGAGTGAAACGACGAAGCAATCTCAATCCCGAGATTGCCACGCTCCGATAAATCGGAGCTCGCAATGACATTAAATATTTATCGGGCTCGATGAATCCGTCCCCTACTATTTTTGTTGATTCCTAAGTATAGTAAATTAATTCGAAGATAGGCGAGACGCCTGTCCTAGGTCATTTAGTTTGATTCTTAATCTAATTTTTCCAAATCTTCTGTTTCTAATGAATCATCCAGATTATCCAGCTCTTTTAATTCATCCTGCGCTTCGGAACTTTCTAAAGTTTCTTTATCTTTTTTCATCTTATCTTTTCTCCTTCTATTAACAATTTTTATATCTTATTCTCCATTCTCTCTTTTAAGAGAAAAAAGAATTATTCTATATAATTATAATACTTTTTGTTTATGAAACCAAAATCTTTTACTCGATTGTTGGTGTCAAGAACTTGTGGGGACTTTTCTTACCTCAAAAAAAATTATTTGATTTTAATTTAGGATAGAAAAGATAGATCTTTGGAAATTGAC
>LDZT01008351.1_pt1 | contig 50500 bp, 43 predicted proteins | sample 615521 | NCBI WGS metagenome assembly LDZT01 (sample SAMN03408292, study PRJNA278302) | terrestrial metagenome | isolation source: oil reservoir sample SB1 | place: USA: Alaska, North Slope, Schrader Bluff formation | collected 2011-09 | reverse complement strand
TTCCAAGAGATCAGAGAAATATTCCAAAAATAGGGTATACGGATGAGGATATCCTTTTGCTTCAGAGAGAGAGGGAAACGGATTATGAGTTTTATGTAAGTGGCAGTATCTCCTATTCCTGGGGCAGTAAGTTCAGAAATATTGATAGTTTTAGATTTTAAGTATACTTTATAGGTCAAAATATTGACTAAACTTTCAAAATGTGATAACCTTTAGAATTGGAAAATTAATAATAAAAAAATATTATAAGGAGGATTGATGAAACTTGATCTAAGATGGAGAGTTATAATAATTGTTATAATCCTTATCTTATCTTTATTTCAACTTTACTATACCTTCCGCTATTACACATTATCAGAAAAAGATAAGATCAATATGACTTATGAACAGATAAACAGTTTGAGAAATAGATCCCTTCATTTAGGGCTTGACCTTCAGGGTGGAATGAACCTTATACTTGAAGTTGACAAAACATCTTTGAGTAAAGAGGAGTCTGAGGGTGCTGTTGATAGAGCTCTTGAAATTTTGAAAAACAGAATAGACCAGTTTGGTGTAACCGAACCCCTTGTCGAAAAGCAGGGTTCAGACAGGATAAGTATCCAACTCCCGGGAGTTGTTGATAGAGAGAGAGCGAAAAATCTTATCGGTAAAACAGCACAACTCGAATTCAGAATAGTTGCAGAGAACACTTTCGTTCAGAAAGTTTTTGAAAATATAGATAAAAAACTTGAAGAGATGAATGATACGAGCCGTATCTCGACATTAGTTGATAACAATGGTGTTGATTTTATAGTTTACCCTGAAAATATATCCCTTATCAAAAATATCCTTTCTAAAGAAGAGATAAAAAATTTGATTCCTTCAGATTATATTTTTATGTGGGGAAAAGAAAAGAGCAGAGATGGTGTTAATCAGACTATACTATATCTTGTTGAAAAGAATCCTGTTTTGAAAGGGGATGCTATCCTTGATGCAAGGGCTGCTATAGGGACGAGTGATAATCCTTACGGTGTAAAGGTAGAACTTACCATGAACAAGAAAGCAAAAAATAAATGGGCATCAATAACGGGTTCCAACATAGGAAGAAGGATTGCTTTTTCACTCGATAGTGTTATAGTGTCAGCTCCAGTTGTCAGAGAGAGAATACCATCAGGAAACACCGAAATATCTATGGGAAATGCAACCATAAATGATGCAAAGGATCTTGCAGTTATCTTAAAAGCAGGCGCCTTACCTGCCCCTGTCAGAATAATTGAAGAAAGATCGGTTGGCCCAACTCTTGGAGGAGATTCCATCAGAAAAGGTATAAAATCACTAATTTATGGAACAATTATTGTGTTTATTTTTATGCTTATATACTATGGAGCATCTGGATTGATAGCTGATTTTGCTATGGTTTTTAACCTTGTAATTCTTCTTTCAGTTTTATCACTCTTTAGAGCAACACTCACACTTCCCGGTATGGCTGGTCTGATACTTCTTGTTGGAACAGCGATTGATGCTAACGTTTTGATATTCGAAAGGATAAGGGAAGAACTCGCTTCTGGAAAGACAATTAAAACAGCAATTTCAGCAGGTTATTCGAAAGCTTTTTCCACAATTTTTGATGCCAACCTCACATCTCTGGTTACAGCGATAATACTTTATTGGTTTGGAACAGGTCCAATAAAAGGTTTTGCTATTACACTCGGTATAGGTCTTGTTGTGAGTTTTTTCTCAGCAATTTTTGTAACAAGAGTTATCTTTGATATTGTAACTTCCAACCCTAATTTTAAAAAATTGTCCATATAGGAGGAACGATGAATTTTAAGAAGATAAATTTGTCAGAGATAAATTTTGTTGGTATAAGAAAGATAGCATACATTCTATCTTTGATTCTTGTTATTGTAAGTATTCTAACTATCCTTTTCAATAAAGGACTTAATCTTGGAATAGATTTTACAGGTGGAATTGTTCTACAGGTGCATTTTGAAAAGGATGTAAAGATTGGCCAAATCAGGGATGTTATGAGCTCTTTAGGTTATAAGAATGCTGTTATTCAAAAATATGGAACTGAGAAAGATTTTTTGATAAAGGTTCAGGAAAATTTTGAAAAGATTCAGGATACAACTGGACCTCTTGTAGTTGCTTTTTCAACCTATCCTAATCCAACAAAAGGGGAGAAGAATTTAACTGTAAAAGTGAAAGTTTACGATGAGAAATCTCCAATTAAAAATATTTTTATAAGATCCGACATTTTTAAGGAGTTAAAAGAGTTAACTCCAACAGATATCTATGACTCGAGAGAGGAGTTTGGAGTTTTGAATTTTTCAATAGATGATTTTAAAAAGGATTCAATTGTAACACTTTACGCTTTTGGAGTTGATAGAACAAACAATAAGGGTGTTGAAAAGGAGATAAAAATTTTTGTATGCTCTAAAAATGCTGATATAACAAAAGTTCAGATACTCTCCGAATGGCAGGATACTACATATAAATCTTCTTCAGAAGGTGTTGAACTCTCCCCAACTGAAAAGATAATAAGTTTTTTGAAAGAAAGATTTGTGGAGGAGAATCCAAGGATTGATAGGGAAGAGGTTGTTGGTGCTATAATGTCAAAAGAATTACAACTGAAATCTCTTTGGGTAATTCTACTTGGTCTTGCTGGAATTTTGATCTATGTCTGGATAAGGTTTACTTTCAGGTTTGGAGTAGCATCAGTTATAGCATTGTTCCATGATGTTATTATTACTCTCGGTCTTTTGACTATAACTGGAAGGGAGATGTCAGTTCAGATAATAGCAGCACTTTTAACCCTTATAGGTTATTCTATTAACGATTCAATAATAGTTTCCGATAGGATAAGAGAAAATTTAAAACTTATGAGAAAGGACAAGTTTATAACTATAGTAAACAGATCCTTAAATCAAATACTCCCAAGATCGTTGATAACATCTCTAACAACATTGTTCGTAGTTTTGATGCTCTTCCTATTCGGTGGAAAAGTTTTAAACGATTTTGCTTTTGCCTTACTTGTTGGTATAATTGTTGGAACATACTCTTCAGATTTTATAGTTGCTCCGATAGTTCTTGATTGGGAGATCAGGAAACCATCAAAGAAAAGGGGGTAATTATTATTGAGAAATTTGAAAAAACTTTTCTAAAAGGGGAACTCTTATTCAAGCAGGGAGATCCTCCAGATGAGGTCTATCTTGTAAAAAGTGGAAAGATTGAGGTTTTTGTTAATGAGGGGGAAAACAAGAAAAGGTTGAACATTGTAACTGAGGGTGAATTTTTGGGAGAGATGGCTATCATCGATGGAAGGCCAAGATCAGCATCAGCAGCTGCTCTTGAGGATTCAACTGTTATAATAATCGATAGAAAAACACTTTTAAAACAGATGGAAGTTGATCCTTTGCTTGGTGCTTTGATAACAACTCTTGTTAGAAGGTTAAGGGAGATGGATAGGAAACTATCAAGAACTTAAAAAGAGGTTAAAATGAAAAGAAAACTACTTTTTACCCTTGCCCTTTTTATTTATGTTGTTTTGTTCTCTCACAACCCTCTTATAACAGAACTTCTTGTTAATCCAAGTATTGGTGGAGATAGATCCGAATGGGTTGAAATATTCAACAAAAGTGATTCACCTATTCTTTTAGATGGCTGGAAGATTACTGATGGAGAGGGGGTTTGGACTATTCCTTCGAACAACTATTACCTTTATCCACAAGGTAAGATAACTTTTGCAATGTATGCTGATTCATTCTATAATCAGTACGGTTACTATCCTGATTTTGCAGCATACCCTGGAACTTCTGGAGTTAGGGCGTTAACAGTTTCAGGGAGTTTTGCTTTAGCAAATACAGGTGATCAGGTTTATCTTAAAAATAGCAACGATTCAATTATAGATTGTTTTGCTTACATAACAAAATATACTACAGCAAACCCTGAAAGTGTTTGGTATCCAATATCTGTAACACCTGTTACAGATGTATCCTACATAAGGTGGCCAGAGGATAGTGAAGGTGTTGAATATGCTGGTGAAGTTTCAGAATCTTTATCAACGGTCTGGAATAGCGCATCAGGACAAACAACAGTTGGACCTGATACCGGTGGTTTGAACTCTTCATTTTTCAGTTTGAAAAACCACGTGAGAACTCCAGCGTCCCCCACATTCCTTGATGATGTTGTTATCTCCTGTAACGCTTTTTCAGATACAAATGTTCAATATGTTAAGATTTTCTATTCAACTAACAATTTTTATTCAACAGATTCTATACTTATGGTAAAAACTGATGATTCAACCTATGTTGAAACTATACCTCCTTTCCCTGTTCATACTGACCTAAGGTATTATATAAAAGGTTATGACAGTAAAGATAGAACAAGATTTTTACCACCACTTGCTCCAGCAGAGTATTACAGATATATAGTTATAGACACTCTTGATACATTTTTTGATGTTCATTTCAACAAAACTGTTGAAGAAACTTTAGCAATATACAACATGGCTGAGGATACCTCAAAACTTGATCTTATATTGTGTGAATACATACATAGGGCTCAGAAAACTATTGACTGTTGTTTTTACGATTTTGATAGAAGGGTTGTTGCAGATTCTTTGGTTGCAGCACATAATAGGGGAGTGAATATAAGGTTTATTACCGATAAGGATAACAGAACTCTACCTGAAGTTGCTCAACTTGAAAGTGCTGGAATAAAAGTTATAGATGATGATTATCCTTTAACATACGCTGGTTCAAATATAATGCATAACAAATTCTGTATTATTGATACTTTTACAACTTTCACCGGATCCTGGAATATAACTGATAATGGTACTGAAAGTAATGCTAACAACTCAATAATTATAAAGGATAGACAGGTTGCTGAAAACTATACAAAAGAGTTCTCAGAGATGTGGGGTTCAGATACACCTACACCGGATTCAACAAAATCAAAATTTTCAACTCAGAAGAGTGATAACATAACACATACGTTTATAGTTGCAAATGACACAGTTGAAGTTTACATGTCACCTTCAGATGGTGTTGCCTCAAAGATTATAAACGCTATCTCAACTGCTGATAATTCTATTTATTTTTGCATATTTTCCTTTACTCATCAGGGCATCTGTGATGCTATGAAAACAGAATATGATGGTGGTGTTACAGTCAGAGGTGTTTTTGATGCTACATACTGGGATGCTGATTACTCAAAATCTTTAGATATGAGAGGGCTTCCTAACAGCACATCTACCAATAATCCATGGTCTCCACCAGCTGATGTTTTAAAAGATAATGTTTCAGGAAATTTATTACACCACAAATATATGTTGATAGATGCTGACCTTTGGAACTCAAATCCAATTGTTATAACTGGCTCATACAACTGGTCTAATTCTGCCGAAACAGGTAACGATGAGAATTGTGTTATTCTACATTCGAAATATTTTGCTGAAATGTTTTTACAGGAATTTGTTGCAAGATATCTTGAGGCTGGCGGAACTGCAAATTTTTCCATAGATACAAAACTTGAAAATATAAACATAAAAGCAAGAAGAGAAAAAGAGGATGTTATAATAGAGTATGATGTTGATGATCTTTACTTTTCGAAAGTTTTGATAGAATACATCGATAACAAAGTTTTTGAGAGTAAAAACAAAAAAGATATTTTCGTACATAAAAATAAAAATGGTGGGACATATGATTTGTACCTTTTAAGGACAAGCGGAGTTAAAAGAAAGATTGGTTCTGTGAATATAGATTCATTTGGAAAAGATTTTATTCTCCTATCATCATCATTTTACTGGTCAAAAAAGAATCCTTACAGAGTTTTTGTTGATGGAAGCGGAAGGTTAGAAGTTAGCGTTATAAACACTTTAGGGCAGAAAGTGTTAAGGAAAGATTTTAGATTGAAAGGTAAAAGTGAGATAAATTTGAATGAGGATCTACCGAAAGGGATATACTATATAAAATTTAAAAATGATGGAAAAGAAATTGTTGATAAAGTGATGAGGATAGAATGATAAAAGTATCAGTTTTATGTTCAGCTTACAATGAGGTTGAGAATGTTGAAGAACTTTTCAAAAGTTTCGATAGTTTCAATAAAAAACAAAAAAAAGAATGGGAACTTGTTTTCGTTGATGATGGTTCAAAGGATGGAACATACAGGAAAGCTTTAGATTCATCAAAAGGATTTCAAAATATAAAGGTTTTAAAACACAAAAGGAATCTTGGAAAAACAGCTGGTATTTTGACTGCTAAAGAGCATTCAGAAGGTAATATACTCGTAATCTACGATGCTGATATGCAGTACTCTTTTGATGATTGTTTGAAACTTGTTAAAAGGATAGAAGAGGATGATTATGATATCTGCACGGGATGGAAACAGGGGAAATACAAGAAAGCCTTTGTATCAAAAATTTACAACTTTCTTTCAAGAAGATTTTTTAAACTTCCCATTCATGATCAGAACGGTTTAAAAGCTTTAAAAAGAGATGTTCTCGATTCCATACATCTAAGAAGGGATTGGCATAGGTATATAGTATCACTTGCAATTGAAAAAGGTTTTTCTGTAACTGAGGAAAAAGTTACCCTCTATCCAAGAAAGTATGGTGTATCCAAATATTCAGGGTCTTTTAGAATACTTATAGGACTGTTTGATCTTTTGACTGTAAAATTTTTAACGACATTTTTAAAGAAACCTATGATCCTTTTTGGAATAAGTGGTGGTATTTTGGTGATTCTCGGTTTTTTAATAGGTCTTGTATCTTTTATATTAAGGTTTTTCTACGGTTTTGGATTTAGACCTTTGTTGTACCTTGTGATTCTTCTGATTCTTTCTGGTCTTTTGATGTTTATACTTGGTTTTGTTTCAGAACTAATATCTATAATAATAGAGGATATTGAAGAGTTGAAGAAAAAATTATGAAACTCTCAGTTATTATTCCTGTTTACAATGAAAAAGATTATATTTTGAAAATAATTGAAAAAGTAAAAAGTGTTCCTTTAGAAAAAGAGATAATAGTTGTTGATGATATGTCAAAAGATGGAACAAGGGAAATTTTAAAAAATCTCAACGATAAAGATATTATCGTAAAATTCCATGATAAGAATATTGGAAAGGCAGGTGCAATAAGAACAGGTCAAAAATATATTACAGGAGATATAGTTGTTATTCAGGATGCAGATCTTGAGTATGATCCTTTCGATTATATCAAACTTGTAAAACCCATTGTTGAAGGTAAGTATGTTGCATGTTATGGAAACAGGTTTTCAAAGGAAAATTTAAAAAAGATGACTTTTTTTCAGTTTATGGGAAATATGGTAATGACACTTTCAACATCATTTTTTTTAGGACAAAAAATAAATGACATGGAAACGTGCTACAAGGTTGTAAGAAGTGATTATTTCAAAAAGATAGATATAAGATCGAAAGGTTTTGGAATAGACCCTGAGATAACTATGAAGTTGAAAATGATGGGAGTCAGGATAAAGGAGATACCAATAAACTATCATCCGAGAAGTTATAAAGAAGGTAAGAAGATGAGGTTAAAAGATGCCATGAGAACTTTTTACACCATTTTAAAAATCGGCTTGTTTAACTGATATGAGATTACTCCATATTACAACCGCTTTTAAAAGAAGTAAAAATGATGTAATAACTCCATGGCTTGTTGATCTTCTTGTTGAACAATCAGAAAGTGATGAAGTTTTCGTTTTAACATCAGGTTATAAAAATGTTTCCAAAAGACAAAAGTATAGAAATATAAAAATTTTCAGGTTCAACTATGCTCCAAAACATCTTATGAAAATGACACATGATAGCACCATCATCGATTACCTTTCTTTCAACAAGAAATCTTTTGTTCTTATACCTCTATTTTTTATAACGGGAATTGTTGAAAATCTTAAAGTCGTCTTAAAAGAAAAGATAGATGTAATTTTTGTCCATTGGCCATTTCCCCTATTTTTTATAGCCTTTCCGGCAAAAATATTTTTTAGAAAGAAAATAGTTTCAGTTTTTTATGGTGCAGAGTTGAAACTTTTTAAAAAAAGTTTTTTTGGGAAAAAGTTTATCCTGCATAATATCCTGAAAAATTCTGATAAGATAGTTGCCATATCCTCTTATACAAAAAAACAGATCGAAGAGATTGTAAAGGATAAAGATATTAAAATAGAGATTATTCCATATGGAGTGAAGGTTGATGAAAAGATGAATTTTTCAGAAAAGGAAAAGTTTATACTTTTTGTTGGAAGACTAGTGGAAAGGAAGGGGGTAGAATATCTTATCAGAGCGTTAAAGTATGTTAGAGATGATTATAAACTTTACATCGTAGGTGATGGATATAAAAGAAGAGGACTTGAAGAACTTGTGAAAAAAGAGAAACTCTCAGAAAGAGTGAAATTTTTTGGTTTTGTAACAGATGATGTTCTTATAGAGTATTACAAAAAAAGCAAAATATTCGTTCTTCCAGCAGTACATGATAAAAGAGGTGATACTGAAGGTCTCGGAATGGTTCTTGTTGAAGCAATACTTAATGGAACAGTCTCTATTGGAACCTCTATAGGAGGTATAACAGATATAATAGAGGATGGGAAAAGTGGAATTTTAGTTAAAGAGAAGGATGAAAGGGAACTTGCAGAAAAAATAAATCTTCTTATTGAAAACAACGATCTTTACAAAAAATTGCAGTTTGAAGGTTACAAAATAATTAAAGAAAAATTTTCAATAGAAAAAGTTAACAAAAAATATTTAGAACTGGTTTATGAATAGAAAAGAAAAGATTCTAAATTTTATCATTATAGTAATTGTAGTTTTTGTTGTCTGTCTTATTTTTTACAAACTCTTAGGTTATATAAAACAGGTTAATTTTAAATCCATAAGATTCAACATCTATCTTATTTTGTCTTTTATGATGATACCATTCTGGTATTTTTTTATGTGTCTTGCTTTCAAAAGGATAGTGTTATCTTTAGGAAACGATGTTGACCTTTACACTCTGATGAGGATAATAGGGATTTCTATGTTTGGGAAATATATACCAGGTAAACTATGGTTTACTGTAGGTAGGATAGCACTTCTTGAAAGGGTCGGTGTTCCCAAAAAAAAATCTTTCACAGCTGTGGTTCTTGAGACATATCTACTACTTCTTTCAGGAGCATTTTTCTTTCTAATAAATATTTTTAAATTTGAAAATAATGTTTTGTATTCCATAATTTTAATAGTTGTAGTTCTCTTTTTACTTTTTCTTTCACTTCCAAAAATTTTTAAAAACATCATAAACATATTTTTAAAAATTTTTAAAAAGGAAAAGATAGATTTTAATATAAAGTTCAAAGAGTACATTTTTATAGTTTCCCTTTACTTTCTTGTATGGATATTTTCAGGTTTAGAATTCTATCTTCTCATATACTCTTTCACTTTAAAAACATACGATTTTGTTGGAATACTGAGTATATACCCAGCAAGTTGGGTTGTCGGTTTCTTGTCTTTTCTTATGCCTGCTGGGATAGGAGTCAGGGAAGGGATGATCTTTGTTCTTTTGAAAAGGTATACTGGAAACGAAATCGCTGCTGTAGGTTCTCTACTTTCAAGGATCCAGGTTACTTTGGGGGAACTTTTTTACCTTTTCTTTTTTATAGGTGATAAAAAGATATGGAGGAAAAATGAAAAAAGAGATTAAAAAGGATAAGATTTATATCATAATTCTTGCAATTTTACCTTTGATAATTTTTGGGAAAGTGCTTTTTACAGGAAAGATGCTTTTTGGAACAGATTGGGTTGTTGGAGAGTATATACAAAGGTATTTTGTGCAGGAAAACATTATGAGCGGTAATTTTCCTTTGTGGAATCCTATGAAATTTGCTGGTATTCCGACAGGTGAAGGTTTTTTGGGAGATATTTTTTATCCTGTAACTCTTTTTCTAAAAATGTTTGTACCTATGTTTATACTTTGGACTTTGACTTTTGTTATTCATTCTTTTGTTGCTGGATTGGGAACATACCTTTTTGTAAGGGAACTGACAGAGGATAAAGAGATATCATTTTTTGGAAGTATAGCGTACATGTTTACAGGTATAATTTTAACCGAAACTTATGGCGGTCATGATGGAAGGGTTATAGTAATGTCATACCTCCCTCTCGTGCTATATTTTTTGTATATGGGATTCAGAAAAGAAAAATTCTTCTTTTATGGATTCGCAGGTGTATGTGCAGGTTTTATGTTTCTATCAGGTCATATTCAATCATCCTACTATGTTTTGCTTGTTTCACTTTTCTTCATATCCTATCTGCACATAGAAAGGGATTATAAAAACAGATTCAGAAATTGGACATATCTTATTTCGTTCATCCTTGGAGTTGTTTTTTCTTTTGTTAACAGATATTTTGGATTTTCGATATTCATACTTTCTGTAATGATAACACCTGTTATACTTGATAAAAATTACAATAAAAAAAGTTTAAAAGTTTACCTCTCACTTTTATTTTTTACTCTGATAACATTTCTTGTTTGCTCAGTCCAATACATTCCGATATTGAGATTTTTACCTTATGCTGCAAGAGGGATATCAAGAGATTACAACTATTCTATAAGTTGGGCTATGGGTTTTCCCGATATAATAGATATGTTCTTCCATGGTTTTTCCGGTGTTAACGTAGGTCAGTTGAACACTTACTGGGGTGAGAATCCCTTCAAATTACACCATTCCTACCCTGGAATAATAATTATGTTTCTTGGGGTTGCTGGTATTTTGAGAAGTAGAAAGAATTCTATTTTAAATTTCTTCACCATAACATTCTTTTTATCACTTATCATAGCGGTTGGTGGTAAAACACCATTCTTTAAATTTTTCTGGATGCTTTTCCCTTACTTTGATAAGTTCAGAGCACCTGAACTTATCATTTTTATAAGTATTTTTTCACTTGTGATCCTTGCGGTATTAAGCCTTAAAGATACCGATTTAAAATCTTTGAAAATCTCTATTATTCTTGTTACCTTTCTTGGTTTAACTATTATTCTTTTCCCATCTTTTTATGAGAATCTTTTTTCCAAAAACCTTTTCAACTCTTTTTCTGAAGGTGTCAAACAGATGAGGATTAACAACCTTAGATACTGTTTAAACAATGTTAAACTCACTGTTCTTTTCAATATTTTTGTTATACTTTTAGTTTTCTTCCTTTTAACCAAGTTCAAGAATATAAACAGAACTTATCTATTTCTGTCCTTGAGTTTATTCCAATTTTTAGAGATGTACTATTATTCAAAAGATTACATAGTATCAGTTCCAGCACCTGGTAAATATTATAAAAAGGATGAGATAGTTTCTGAGATTAAAAAGGATAAAAACCTTTTGAGAGTTTTTCCTATATCTTATGGAGAGAATGATTTTTTGAATCTCTATGGGATTCAAACTATTTCAGGAAACCATCCCAGTCCTTTCTATGAGTACCAGATATTCGTCAACAATCCGTCATCGGTTATGTTCAATCCCCAAACTCTGTTCGATAAGAAGAACAGGTTGAAACTGTTAAATGTTAGATACCTCATAACACCAAAGATACCTGCGGATACAACAGGTTATCCAAAATCAACGCAAGATATGATTTTGTTCTATCAGGCACTTTTTAGGAATATGGGTTTCGAGCCATACTTTTATGGAAAGGATTACATGCTCCATATATCAAAAGATTTTCTACCGAGATTTTTTGTAGTTGATTCTTTTGTCAAAGTTGATGATATAAATGGTGCCCTTTCAATAATAGATGGAAATGATTTTAATCCAAGAAAATACGCTATAGTTGAAAAGTCGGAAGTTGATCTTAAAAAAGTTGATGAGAGTTTGGCTTACAGGATAGATTCTATTGTTTACACACCTAACAAGGTTTCTCTTGTTGTTAAAACCAACAAAGAATCTATTCTTCTGATGTTGGATCAATATTACAAAGGATGGAATGTTAAGGTTAATGAAAAGAGCTCAAAACTTCTAAAAGTTGATGGAATTTTCAGAGGGGTTAAACTAACAAATGGAGTAAACAGGGTTGTCTTCTATTTCTCATCAACGCTGCAGATTCTTTCAGCATTTATCTCTCTTTTTGGGGTTATTCTCGTATTCTTAGTTTTTTATGTTGAAAGGAAAGTGATGTTGAATAAGAGATAAAACTTCTGTATAATAAATGTGAGGTTATATAATGAGAACACTTGTAATAATTCCAACATACAACGAGAAGGATAACATTGAAAAGATTATAAATGCGGTTTTAAATCAGCACGATTCTATTGACGTTCTTATCATTGATGATAATTCACCTGATAAAACGGCAGATATAGTGAAGAGGATGATGGAAAATTCCGAAAGGATAAACTTAATTGAAAGACCAAAGAAGTTGGGACTTGGAACAGCCTATGTTCTTGGATTCAAATATGCTATAGATAAAGGGTACGATTTTGTTTTTGAAATGGATGCCGATTTTTCCCATGATCCTGAAGATATAAAAAGGTTTCTAACTGAGATCCAGACAAACGATCTTGTTATTGGATCAAGGTACTGTAACGGTGTTAGTGTTGTAAACTGGCCTATGAAGAGACTTCTCCTTTCATATTTTGCAAACATATATGCAAAAGTTGTTACAGGTGTTCCAATAGATGATCTTACTGGTGGATTCAAATGTTATAGGGTTTCTTTCTTAAAAAAAATAGACCTTGCGAAGATAAAATCTGATGGGTACGCTTTTCAGATTGAGATAGATGTAAAAATTTATAGAAAGAACGGAAAGGTGAAAGAGATCCCTATAATTTTTAGAGATAGGGTTGATGGCTATTCCAAAATGAACAGAAAGATAATATGGGAAGCATTCTGGCTTGTCTGGAGATTAAGGATTTTAACTTTTTTGAAGAAGTTATGATAAGTGTAATAATTGTAACTTTCAATTCTGAAAAGTTTATTAGAAGTTGTATAAAAAGTGTTATCTCTTCTTTTATAAAAGAAAGTTATGAAATAATAGTCGTAGATAACTGTTCAAAAGATAATACAGTAAAAATAATGTATGAAGAGTTTAAAAAGGTAAGATTGATAAGGCTTACAAAAAACAAAGGTTTTGCATATGCTAACAATGTTGCTTTTGAAAGAAGCAAAGGAGAATACATAACCCTTCTGAATCCGGATACTATAGTAACTAAGGGGGCTTTTGAAAAGATGGCTGATTTCCTTTCAGAAAATGATGATGTTGGAATGGTTGGGGCAAAGTTGAAAAATTTTGATGGAAGTTTACAACTCTCATGCAGGAGATTTCCGAACTACCTCAACGTTTTCTTTGGTAGAAAATCTCTGATAAGAAATATTTTCCCAGATAATCCTATAAGTAGAGATTTCATGCTCGAAAATCTTGATTACGATAGGTTACAGGATGTTGATTGGATGATGGGTGCAGCGGTTATGATGAAAAGGGAAATTGTCGAAAGGATTGGACTTTTTGACGAGGATTATAAACTTTTTGTAGAGGATACGGATCTATGTTTCAGAATAAGAAAAGCAGGAAAAAGGGTAGTCTTTTTACCTGATGCTGTAGTTTTCCATTATCATGGAGCGAGCGTAAAAGAAGGTTTTTCGAAGGCACAGGTATACCATAACATAGGTATGTTCAACTTTTTCAAAAAAAATTTTATAAAGACTCCAATTTTAAAATCCATATTTTACTGTGGGATAATTATAAGGTTATATTTCGTTTTTCTTTTCTCTATTTTAGGGAAATTTTTCTCATATATTAAAGAGAAAGAAATTTAAAATAAGGGGAAAAAATGGAAAAAACAAGTGAAAGGTTGGACCCGGAAGTTTTAAGTAAAAATTTAGAGCATGCATCTCTTTTTGTTTTCCACAAGATGTCTTATGAACTTATAAAGGATTATGTGAAGGATAAAGTGGTTCTCGATTTTGGATGTGGGTATGGTTATGGAACAGATATTTTAAAAAAGTACGCTAAAAAAGTTGTAGGTGTTGATCTTTCTTCCGATGTAATAAAAGTTGCAAGGGAGAGTTACGGAAAGGATGGTATTGAATTCCTTGTTATAGATCAGCTTGAAAAGAAAGGGCTGATGTTTCAGGAGAAAAGTTTCGATGTCGTTGTTGCTTTTCAGGTTCTTGAACATATTAAAAGTATGGATATCTTTTTCAAAGAGATCAAAAGGATTTTAAAGGATGATGGACTCCTGATCTTAACTACTCCGAACTCCTACTTAAGGTTACTCCCATTTCAAACACCTTGGAACCATCACCATATAAGGGAATTTAACTATTTTGAACTTGATTCTGTTTTGGTAAGGTATTTTAACTCCTATAGGATTTTTGGAATTACATACACGGGTATACCACTCAAAGAGGAGATTGGTAGGGTAACCAAACTCAAAATATTCCTATATCCTTTCACAAATGTTTTTGTTCCAAACAGGTTGAAATTGAACATACTGAATTTTTTATGGGATGTTTTTAGGGGAAGGGATCTTTTTGGTAAAATTTTTAGAAAGAAGGAAAAAAGGATTTTGAATGAGGAAAAACTCTCTAAAAAAGTGATAATAACTGATGACCCAAGAAAAAAATGGCTGAGTTTTATAGCCTTATGTTATAAAAAATGAAAATAGGTGTAACAGGTAAATTCGGGACAGGTAAAACCACATTTTCTGAGTTCCTCTCAAAAGGGAAAATAAAGATAATTTATGGAGATGAACTTGGTAAAGAACTTTTGAAAGAGAATCAAAAAGAGATATTTGCATACCTTAACTTGAAGCATGATCAAAATTATCTTGAAAGGTTGAAAGAGAGTATAACGAAAGATGAAAACATATTTGTTAAATACAACAACTGGATGTATACCCATCTTCCAGATTACATAATTGGAGTCTGCGAGAAGTATGATGATGTCATCCTTGATGCTGCACTTATACTCGAATGGCAGATAGATTATTATTTTGATACTTTAATTCTAATAAAGGATGGAGATTTTGAAGAGAGGTTCAGAAGGGTTTTTGAAAAGAAGGGAGGAGCGGATAGAGAACTTTACAAACTCCTCGATAAATACCAGTGGACGGATGAAAAGAAAACACTTTTCTGTGATTTCGTTGTAGAAAACAACGGTTCTTTAGAACATTTAAAAAAGAGTGCAGATGAGATTTTTAATAAAATATTTTCTTCTTAGTTTGATCATTCTCTTTAATATTAAATTTTTTTGTTTAGATTTTGATGCAAAATACGCATTTTCCCTATTAGAAAAGCAGGTATCTTTTGGTCCAAGGGTTCCAGGTAGCAAAGCCCATAAGAAAACTGTAAATTTTATACTTGATTTTTTGAAAGAATATGTTGACACTGTTTATGTCCAGAAATTTTCAAAAAGAGTTTCATATTCAAAAAAAGATGTAGAATTTTATAATATTGTTGGGATCTTGAACAAAGATAAAGAGGAAAATATAATGCTTTTTTCCCATTTTGATTCAAGACCTTTTTCTAACAAAAAGGGAAAACCAACACCTGGAGCCAACGATGGGGCATCCTCAACAGCCCTTCTACTCTACCTTGCAAAATATTTTAAAGAGAATGGTTTTAAAGAGAGAATAGATTTCGTTTTTTTCGATGGTGAGGATGGGGGAAGTATAACTCACCCGGATGAATGGTTTATAGGTTCAAAATATTTTTCTGAAAATTATTCCGGTAACATCCCTAAAATCGCTATACTTGTCGACATGATAGGTGATAGGGACCTGAACATAAAAAGGGAAATCAATTCTGAAATCGTCAACTCTAAACTATATGACAAAATTTTTGAAAAAGCAAAAAAATTGGGTAAAAAAAGTTTTATCAATAGACTTGGTTTTTTTGTTGAGGATGATCACATTCCCTTGAATAAAAAAGGTTTTAAATGTGTTGATATTATAGATATAGAATACAAATATTGGCATACTACAGATGATACTCCAGATAAATGCAGTGAGGAGAGTTTAAGGGATGTTGGGGAGGTTTTGATTGAAACAGTATATGACAGATAGATTGTTTTTCCTTCTTTCACTTCTTATACTTTTTTTATCTTTTTCACTCTATTTTTTTGATCAAAAGGTTGAAAATAAAAAGGCTCTCTATGAAGAGGTAAATTTAGAAAGTAGAAAAAATTCATTTGAAAAATATGAATTAAACAGTGTAACTTTTGAACAACTTGTCGGAATACCCGGTATAGGAGAAAAAACTGCGGAAAAGATTTTAAAATCAAGAGATAGTTTGGGGGGTTTTAAAAAAATTGAAGATCTACTTGTTGTTCACGGAATAAATAAAAAAAAGTTAGAAAATTTAAAAGAGTATCTTTATGTTGATGAAAGTAGATAGAGTCGATTTTAACTTTTACGAAACAGAGTGCAAAAATTTTTTTGGCTACAATGTTTTCGTTTCAAAAGATTATCTTGAAACTTTTTCAGGATTAAAAAACATAAAAATTTTCTCTATCTCTTCTGAAGATGGAATAGAGGCTTTTTTCCCTGTAAATGAGAAAAAAACTCCTTTTGGGAAATTTTTTCTAACTCCACAGTTTACACAGTATTTCAACATTATTCTAAAAAGTTATCCAAAAGATGAGAAGGGAAAATTTTACAGATACAGAGATGTTATATCAACATATTCCAATTTTTTGAAAAAGAACTATGTTTACTTTTCATTACCTTTGCATTACGCTTTTGAGGATGTTAGATTTTTCAGATGGAACGGGCTTAAAACTGAACCTTTCTATACCTATATAGTTGAAAGTTTTAAAGAAAGGGAAAGTTCGAAAATTGAGGATTTAAAGATAGACAATGATGCGAAAAAACTTTTTAGAGGTTATAAAGAATCTTACAAAGGTAAACTCCCAATATCTGAAAAAGATTTCATATATATAGTTGAATCTTTAAAAGAGAAAGGAATTTTAAAGATTTTTTCAAACTCTAAAGCTGAAATTGCTGTTCTTTTTGATGATTTTAATAAGGTATCTTATTTATACATAATAACTGGAAAGGACACATACTTTTTGATAGAACAGATATTTCAAGAAGGGTATTTTAAAGGTTACAGTGTTGATCTTCTGGGTGCCAACACCGAAAGGATAGCAAAATATAAAAGTAAGTTGAAAGGGGTATTGAAACTCTATTTTAAAGTAGGGAAAAAATATGTTATCCTTTGATGATAGAAGAAAAGTAAAAAAAGAAAATTTTGAAACCTTAAAAAAAAATTTTTTACTCGCTTGTTGTACTGTAGAACTACCTCAATCAAAAAATAGAATAATTTACACAGATTCTATCGAAAAGGTAGAAAAAAATGTTGTCTATATTTTAGAGGACAAAAAACTTTATGATGGTTTTATAGATAGAATAGATAATATAGAGGGAAATTCTATTATAAACAAAATTGAACTTGATCTAAAGGATTATGACTCCAAACTTTTCTATTACCATGCTGATTCTATAGTATTGAAATTCGATCCATTCGCTCTGATTTATTCATCAATCTTTAAAGAGTTTCAGTTTAAGGATAGAGAAATTTTCTCGAGTGTTAAGGAATTAAGGGAAAAGAGTTTCGTTGAAAAAATTTTAATAGATGTTGGAAAAACTTTAAAGGAATTTTTTTTAAAAAGAAATGGTTTTTATATTGAGGTAGAAAGGAAAGAACCTCTTTTTCTTTTAACTTTTGATATTGATAGGGTAAAATATTTTGGTTGGAAAAAGGATATTTACTATAATTTAAAAAATATTTTAATCAAAGATAAAATATCAACAAAATATTTGGATTTAAAAAAAATTTATAGGGACAGAGATCCATGGGACAGGATAGATCAGATCGTTGAAATACTGAAAGATAATAGATTGCAAGGGAATTTTTATATTTTTTCAAAAAAGAGGGATATTTTCACATCAAGGTACGATCACAAAGTTTCAAAAAGTTTACATGCAAAACTTGAACAGAATTACAATGTGGGTTTACATCTATCTTTTGAATCATTTTCGGATGAAGGGATGTTGAAAATGGAGATAGAAAAATTTAAGAGTATAACAAAAAAAGAGATTATTGATGTTAGGTTTCATTTTTTAAACAGGTTAAACGAAAAACATGTAAAAATTTTTAAAGATATGAATGTAAGAACAGATTCATCAATAGGTGACAGAAAAAAGACATCCTTTTTGACAGGATTTTCCAATCCTTTTTTCCTTGATGAAAACATTTTAGAGTTACCCGTTATATCTATGGATAGTGCTTTAAATCTTGAAGAGATGAAAGGGGAAAAGTACGATAAAGTTATAGATGAAATTTTGAAAGAGGTTGAAAATGTTAAGGGGGTTTTCAATTTCATCTTCCATCCTTCAAGTTTGGATGATAACACATATCCTGGTTACTCTAAATACCTTTTCGAAGTTATCAGAAAAACAAGGGAGAAAAATTTTAAAACAGTTTCTATAGAAAAACTTTATGGAATGTTAAAGTCAAGAATTGAGATCTTAAAAGTGGTTGATGGGAATTTTTTTCTTGACACTTTATCAGATTATACTTTAAAATTCTATAATAGAGATAATGTGTTTATTGAAAAAAAATTTAAAATGGATATAAAGGAGGTTATATGAAAAAAAATGTCATTCTGATCCTTGTTTCAAACAGAAGCAAATCTGCTATTAAAGTTCAGCAAACTTTAACAAAGTACGGTTGTATAATAAAGACGAGGCTTGGAATACATGATGGTGTTGAAAACAAATGTTCCGAATGTGGACTTATGATTGTAGAACTTGCTGGAACTGATAAAGAGGGTAAGGAACTCTTTTCCGCTTTACAAAAGATTAATGGTGTTACAGCAAAGATGATCAGTTTGAAATTGAAAGTTTAATCTTCTCTGTGTTCATTCTGGATTTTTAAAAACTCGTCGATATTTGAAAGAAAAACATTAACTATCCTTTCATCGAACTGTCTATTTTTTTGACTTTCTATCTCACCTAATATTTTATCGAGTGGCCATGGATCCTTGTATGGCCTTTTGGTTGAGAGAGCATCGAAAACATCAGCGATGGCAACTATTCTTCCTTCAACAGGTATCTCCTCTCCCTTTTTCCCGTTGGGGTAACCTGTTCCATCATACCTTTCATGGTGGTTTAAAGCGATGGAGGCTGCAAAATTTATCAATTTCTCTGTTGAACCAGAAAGAATCTCATAACCCATAGTTGTATGTTTTTTCATTATTACCCATTCTTCCGGTGTAAGTTTAGCAGGTTTTGTGAGAATCGCATCAGGAATTCCAAGTTTTCCTATATCATGTAAAGGTGAAGAGTAAAGTATCAATTCACAGAACTCCTCACTAAAACCTAATTTCTGTGCCAGAAGTTCAGAGTATCTACTTATCCTTTTTATGTGTGCTCCCGTATCTGTGTCCTTATATTCAGCGGCAACGGAAAGTCTATATATCGTTTCAAGGTATGCTCTTTTAATATTCTCTTTCAGTTGAACATTCTTTATAGAAACTGCAGCTATCGATGCAAAAGATTCTACGATTTTCTCTATCTCTTTCGAATATTGTGTGATTTTACCATTTTCATCTTTAGAGTTTATAAGTTGTAAAACACCTATAACCTCATTCTCGTTGTCTATCATGGGAATAGTTAACATGGATTTGGTTCTGTAATTGTTCTTCTTGTCAAATTCATCGTTGAATGAGAAAGGAAACTCTTTTGAAAGGGAATAAACGTCTTCAATGTTAATTATCTTTTTCGTAAAAGCTGCGTAACCTGCTATTGAACTTTTATCTATGTTTATAGGGTACGATTTAAATTGTCTATGTATATCTTTTAGTGTATCGTTCTGTGTGATCAAAAATATGAGTTTATTATTTTTTTTTAAATATAAAGATCCTGCATCAGAATTCGTTATCTCTCTCGCTTTTTCTAAAACAATATCTAAAAGTTGGTTTAGATTTGGAATAGCACTTATCATTATTGAAATTTCGATAAGTTCTTTAAGTATCTCTTTTTGATCAACTTTCATATTTTAATATTAACTCTAACGATACTTATGTCAAGTTTAAAAGAGGTAAAATGAACTTTGCAAAATAAAAACTATTTTTTGATTACTCGAAAAGTAGTATCTTTACATCGAATCTGTTTTGAAATGTTGAAAAACCATTCTGGTTCAAAATTTTTAAAAGGTCATCTTTATCTTTTCTGTTAAAAGTTTTAAAGGGGGATCCTTTTCTTCCATCACCCTCAAAGTATTTAAAATCAACCTGAGAGATTTTATATTCTTTTCCTTTTAGTATTGATAAAAGGTAATCTATATCTTCATCCTCTCTAAAAAATTCAAAAGTTGAAGGATAGGATGAATCAGGATTATTTGAGAAGAAAAGAAAATATATTTTGTCTTTATTTGGTTTTACAATTTTGGAAAATCTTTCAAAATCACCATTTTTGATGAGAAACTCCTTTGAATTTTCAATCTTATTTAAAGATGTTTCTTTTAAAAATTTTGAGAATAGGCCAATCTTTTGTTTATAAAAATCTTTTTCGAATTTTTCTTTTGTGTCAGTTTTATTATAGTAGTATGCATAAAAGATTGTTCCATTTGCACCCATAATGTAGGGGGCAAAAAATCTCCATTTCAACTTTTCAAAAGGTTTATCCATGTATTTTACGTCAAGGTACGCATCTGCAACATAAAGTATTTTTTTGGAGTTTTTCTTTGCAAAATCGTATATCTTTTTAAATCTTTTCGGGAAAAAACGATCGTAAAGGTAGTCGTCAAACATTATAAAATCGCTCTTTAAAAGAAGAGATGTGTCATCAAACATTATCATCTTTAGTTTATCATCGTTTTTGTAATCATAAAATTGTGCTGAATGCAGAATGAAGGGGATCAGATTTTTTTCTTTAATATACTCCGATACCATGTCAACATAGAAAACGGTAGTCTCCTCTTTTTTCTTTAAAAGGTTATCTTTATATAATGAACTATTATAATCGAAAAACCATCTATCAAGGTTAATGATACTTTTTGCTTCTATCTCATCCTCAACATAGAATCCCAGAATTCTTTCGTCATTTAGAGATGAAAACTTATCTATAAGGTATTTTAACTCTTCCAATTTCTTTTGATTTTTATAGGAAAAACTGAAGTTCCCTAAGTACGCATCTTTTAAAATTATCTTAAGACCCTTCACTTCGTAATTTTCAATTTTCAACTTGTCCTTTAAAAAATCTTTCAAATTAAACTGAAATGTTTTCCATAAAGTGTCATTTTTTGTTTCAAAGGGGATACTTAGAATATATCTTTTCTTCTCTTCTTCTTTAATTTTTATCTTTTTATCACCTGAAAATTTTTTAAGGTTGAAATCAGTTCTTATAAAGTTTTTATACTTTTTATCCAAATGGGAGCAGTTTTTGTTACCAACTATGAACCAGAATCTTCTATCTTCATAACTAATATTAAAAATAATATTTATATATGAGTTTTCATTCAAAAGTTTATACGATAAGCCGAAAATATCAAAATAGATGTTTACAGCAGAATTTGAATTTAAGTTGAACACCTTTTTGCTATCTATTTCAAGTATTATCCTTTCATCTTTTTTAAGATTTTTAACTTTTAAAACACCATAGGTTGGTAAATTTTTATCCCAGAATGTTGATATATACTTTTTTACTTCATTTTCATCCAAACTAAAATTTTTTTTGTTTTTAACGAGAAAAACTTTTGAATATTTTAAAATATCAACTTTGTTGGAATCAGAGTTGAAAAAAGAAAAAAGATTCCTTGAAAATGTTGAATAGGCTGGAAGTGAAACTATAACATGCTTTTTATGGGGTAATTTCAAAAGTGGCTGAAAATCTAAGGGATCTTTCTGTTTAAAATCCTTTTCCCTGTTGTAAAGGGAATACTGTATAAAAATGTCGTAGTAATCTGAATAAGAATCTTTGTAATAACCATCATCAAGTTTTAGAAAAGATTTTGATATCTTTTCATCGGGGTTTAGATACCAGCCAACAAGGTAAGTGTTTAAACTATCTGAAAAGAGGTTTAAATTTGTTAAAAATAAAACACAAATGATAAAAAAAATCATAAAAAATTTTTCTTAAAATATTGAACCATAATCAGAATATCATTTTTATCAACTATTATCATTCTTCTAAAACTTTTTTTGTAATGGTTTAGGAAGAAAAGAAGTATAATCATCGCATTGAATGTGTAAGAGAAAAGTGATGCGAAGGATGCTCCAACTATTTTTAATCTTGGAATGAGAATGATATTCAAAAGAACGTTACAAATTACACTTAATACTGAAGCAAAAAGTTGTATTTTTATAATTCCATCTCCGGAAAGTTCAGATGAAAGCATTTTTGCATAACCACTTGCAAGTATCCCGGGAGCCAGAATGATCATAGGAATTATAGATTCTTTGTAAGCGGGAGAATATAAAAGCATTACTAAAGGATATGCTAACAAAACAACTAAAATGGAAACCAAAATGTTTATACTGTTTACAACTCTCATTGAAAATTCAATATTATCTTTTACCTCACTGTTTACCTTTAAAGCGAAATTAACAAGTGATGTTGATTGGGATAATAATCTTGTCTTTTCAATTATAAAGACCGCAACAGAGTACCAACCAAGATATTCAGGTTTCAAAAAAAATGATATCAAAAACATATCTATCCTATAATTTAAAAAAGACATCAGGTTTGCAATGTAGATGAAAAAACTGTATTTTGTAATTGAGAGAACTTCCTTGAAGTTTGGAAGTTGAAATTTGAATGGGAAAAGAAAGTATATTGAAAGTAAAAGAGGTATGAAAAAGGAAAGGAAGTATACGAAAGAAACATTTAAAGGAGTTAAAGTTACCTTAGTAATTACAAAAGCGAGTAGTAAAGTTATTTCGATGAAAATTGGTAGAGTCCTGATTATGTTGAAAAGTTTTATTTTAAGTGTTCCAAGGTATATTCCGAGTGTGAATTTTGAGGATATCTGAACGAAAAATAGCATCGGGATGATAAAGTAACCTCTCTGATCGTTATTGAAATGCAAAAGAAAGAATGTTGAAAATGTTGAGAAAAAAAGAAAAATGAAGGTTAGAAGAAGTGAGAAACTTTTCCATTTATCTGTGGATATTGAGATCTTTTTACCTGAGTAGAATGAAAGTCCTGTAGAGAATCCGAATTCTAAAACCATAGATAAAGTAGAGGAAACGAGTATTATAAAAGCATAATAGCCTTTATTAACAGGACCAAGCCCCCTGTTTATTATTATAGTTGTTCCTATACCTATTATTAAAATAACAATTTCACTTACGAATGTAAAGAGCGATTTTTTAAACATTTTTTAACCTTTCCTTTATGAAATAAAGTTCCTTCTCCATCCTTTCATCCCATGATTTTATATAGTTTTTTTTAAACTCTTTAAGTCTCTCTTTTATCAAAATCAATTCTTTTTCATCATTATTCTTCAGTAAGTGTAGATAATTTTTCGCTACTTCAACCATCTTTTCTACATCATCATAACAAAAAATGTAATCGTTTAAAAAATCGATATTGAATCCCCTTTTCAAACTTAAAACTGGAGTGTTATTTTTAATACTTTCAAGTACAGGATTGTTTAAAGAAGATAGAATGTTGAAAGATAAAAAAAGATCTGAAATTTGATAGTATCTATAAGTTTGACCCTGTGGAACATATCTTATATACCTGTAATCTATCTTTTTAGAGTTCAAAAATTCTAAAAGAACTTCTCTCTCCTCTCCATCTCCAATCACAAGAAATGTAACATTATCCCTTTCCTTAAAATTCTTCAAAAAATCGATAAAAAATGTTATACCTTTAAGTTTTGTTATCCTATTTAAAAAAAGAAATAAAGGTTTATCTTTTCTGATATTCAAAGAATTCTTTAAATCACCTTTTTCCTTTTCGGTAAGAATAGGATAATCATCAACTCCATTCATCAAAAATAAAATTTTCTCTTTTTTAACACCCCTTTTCAACGCAACAAGGTCTCCTGCGGTTCCATCATTTACAAGTATATAACCAGAGAAGTTCATCCTGAAAGGGATAAGATTTTCTTCGAATCTGTAAAAGCCACCATTTGCAATATATTTGTATGTATCCACAAGTCCATAATATCTAACGAATATTGGTTTTTTTCTTTGAAAGAGAAAATACGCTGTCAAAGGCATGTACTGTAGATGTGCATAAATCAAATTTGGATTGAAATTTTTAACAATCCTTTTTATTTTAAAGGTGTATATAAAAGAAAAGTACAAAAATCTTGATTTGTTAAAAAGATGATAAGATTTTAAAATCTTTTGCTTTAAAAAGATTTGAGGTACCTTTATTGAAACTATCTCGCAACTGTTAAAAATTTTATTAACAGAATTTTTATCTGATGGATAAATGTATAGTTGAGAGAATCCTCTATCATCATAGTATTTTAAGGTTTTCATAACGGATGGCATACCTGACCCTTCTCCAATAACCCAAACTGGTATAGTTGAAAGGTGAAGTATATTTTTCAGACTAATCTCCTATAATTTTATTATAGATTTTTAAACCCTTTTGAAAACATTTTTCCTTATCAAAATTTTCTTCAGCAAATTTTTTCATTTGGTTACCAATATTTTTTAAAGTATTTCTATCATTATAAAAATAGAGAATTTTTTCATACAACTCTTTACATTCAAAAGTTTTTAAAGATGTTTTAAAATCTTTGTTTTCAAAAAACTCTATCATCGGTTCTATCTCTTGATATATAACAGTTTTCCCACATATCATAGCCTCTTTAACTGATACAGGGTTACCATCCCTTGTTGAGAGTGATAGAGTGATATCTGAACTTTTTATGAGTGAAATAAATTTTTCTTTTGAGAGATTTTCTAAAATTTTTACAAAAGGTAAATCCTTACATTTCTCTTTAATCATATTAAAATATGGTGAATCATCACCCTTTACAAGAATAAGCTTGATATTGCTAAATTTTTGGTTTAAATCTTTAACAACATCTATGATCCTTTCTATTTGAAAAATATCTCTTATAAACCTTAAATTCAAGATAATGAAATCATCATCCGAAAATCCCAACTCCCTTCTATCCATTTTTTTTACACTTTCAACAAAATTACTGTCAACTCCCCATATAAGAATTTCTGAGTTTTCAATATCGTATTTAAAAAAACTTTTCAAATGTTTTCCAGCAAAAGTTATGAAATCCGCATCTTTTATGGAAAGATCTGCTAAGGATTTGAAAATTAAATTGGAGTTTTTGTAATCTTTTGTAATATCGCTTCCCCAAAAAGAGATAACAGTTTTTTTGCGATCGAAAAGAGTTAAAATTCCATAAGGGAAAAGGTAGTGAGCATGAACTATATCGGGAGAAATACTTTTTATAATTCTCTTTACCTCGAAGTAACTTTTTAAAAGGTTAATTTTATAGAATGGAAAAGAAAAATCTATAAAAAAACTGTTTTTAACAGGTTTAAAATCTTTTTTTAGAGAAATATAAAAAATTTCAAACCTTTCTTGTTTGTTCAGAAATTCTATCCATTCAACAGTATGTGCTGATTCAGGTGGTGCTATTATCAGAACTTTCTTTTTCATATTTTACCACCTTTAAAAATGAATAAACTATACCTAAAAAGATGTAATAGATTATCAAAGGATCGTTTGTAAGGAACCTTTCGTTGTTTAAATGTGCCCTTGGACCTTCAGATACCGTTCCCATAAAAAAGAATGAAAGAATTGAAATGAAAAATGTTATTGAAAGTTTTTTTAACGTTCCAGAGGATCTTAAAAATAGGTTGAAAAGAGAGTACAAAAGGTATCCGTTAAGAAATAAAAAACCAAAAATTGCTATTATTCCATATTCTATTGTAAGCCCTAACATAAGGTTATGTGAATGCAGAACGAGTTGTTCCGGGAAAGCACCAAAATTCCTCCATAATTTAGGAAACTGGTTTCCACCGATACCTAAGGGGTTTTGAGGAATCTGCTCTAAGGAGAGTTTCCATGCGTTCACCCTTATCAGTGTGCTGAACTCTGTAACTTTTGCTCTTGTGAAGATGTTGAAAAATCTTGAAATTACGTTAAAAAGAAGTCCAAAAGTCAATGCCCCTATACCACCTGAAATGTAAAAAAGTATTGCAACATTTTTTCTAAAATCTTTTACTAAAATGAAAAAAAGAATGTATATAAGAACGAGTGATAAAAGTCCACCTCTACTTATTGTCATAAGTAATGAAAGGTTTATGAAGATGAAGAAGATAAAGAATAAAATTTTTTTATTTCCCTTCTCTTCGTTAAGAAAATAAAAAGTCAAAGGGATAAAAATTAAAGATGTCGCTGCATAAACATTTGGTCCTATAAAGTTGAAGGATGCTCTGTTTAGAAAGAGTTCAAAAAGATCAAATTTTGTTAAAATGTTTAAAAATCCTGAAATTGTGTTAAGGAAAAATGAAAGTAAAAAGAAAATAAGAATTTTTTTTATCTCTTCTAAACTTCTGAAAGTGTTTGAAAAAATGAAAAATAAAAAGAATGGAATAAGAAACGCAAAAATCGCTGAGAAGAAAGAAACAACTCTATCTCCACCAACTACGCTCTCCGTTAAGAGTGATGATACTATTCCTCCCGTAAGCATAAATAAGAATGAAAAGTTCAATAAAAAATCTTTGATATCACTTTTTTTTGGAAATTTACCCTCTATGAAGATTTTTGTCAATCCAACGAGGATGAAAAAAATAACGGAAAGAGTTATTGGATGGAATTTTATACTGAAAATTTCAAAATAGAACCTTGTGACATTCAACCTTAAAAAAAATGGTAACGTTACAATATAAAGTAAACAGAAATCTTTCAGAGAAAAGAAAAGGGAAATTATAGTCAGAAACAAAACAACTATGAAGGATGCTGATAAAATGAAACCTCTCTTACTACCAAAAATGTTGTATCCAAACAATAAAAAGAGTATTAAACCTGTAACAAAAAAAGAAAATAAAAAAATAAGGAAAAGATTTTCAAATATCTTTTCTTTTTTGGAATGGATCATAAAAAATCAATTTTAAATTTTTATAAAGTTCGTTTCTTTCCTCATCCTCAAGGTTGGTTTCAAGATAATATTTTATACCGAAAAAAAACAGTTCAAGGATGAAAACGAGAAGAAAAGATATTATAACTATCTCTTTCTTTGGCGGGAAACTTTTCAATGTTGGAACGGTTGCAACATCAACGAAGAAAACATTATCCTGTGGTTTTTCAAGATTACTTTTTATAAGGTTCAACTGTCCGAGAAGTTCATTCTTTATTCTTAAAGCGACCTCTAAATCTATTTTAAGTTCAGTGTATTTAACAACCTCTTCTGGTTTTTCATAAATAGTCGAAGATATAGAATCAACAGATTTTTCAAGTTCTCTTATTTTTAAAAATTTATTTTTAAGAGCTAAAGATGTATCAGGTAAGGAATATTTCATCTTGTAAAATTCTGATTTTTCTTTTATAAGTTCGTCGTAGAGAGAAACCATTGAAGGAGTTTTCTGTTGAACAGAGAACTCAACACCTAAGGATCTGTTTCTTTTTAACCAATCGTTCAACCTGTTGGAAAGATCTTCAACTATGGTTAACTGTTTCTGGTAAAGATCCTGATAGATTTTTAAATTTTCCTGTTGTTTCTGAATATTTATTAGGTTTATCTGTTTTTTAAGATAGTGTATATAATCGTTACAAAGATCTCTTGCAAATTGTGGATCCCTATCTGTGAAAGAAACTGTTAACATTTCAGAAGCACCTATATCAAATTTTGTCAACCTTTTGACTTTCATCCTCGTTTGCTCAACAGTTTTCATGTGATATCTTTTTTGGAGATCATATTTTTGAATAAGAGAATCTATTACAGAGTTGCTTCTCAAAATATCTATATAAAGGTCAACACTCTGAGCGGAGAAACCGCTCAGATCCATGAAACTCCCAGCCATTTTTGAGATTGAAGTTAAGGACGATAGAAGTGATTGGCTACTACCAGATGGAGGTGTCAAAGATACTGAAGATGTGAACTGCTGGGGTAGTAGAAATGCTATCGTAGTTGAGATAATAAATGTTAGTATCAGCGAAACAATTATAGTTTTTCTATTTTTTATAAGGTATATAAAAAATTTAATGGTGTCCTTCATCATTCCTCCAAAAAATCACTTTAAAATATTAGATATATAAACATATATCATTATCGAGTTCATTATCACGGAAACAAAATATGTCATATCTTTTAAATTCGTGGCTATAGATTTACCAACTATAATTATGTCGTAAGGTTCAACCTTTCCATTTTTCTTTTTACCATTTTTATCAAGATGTTTAACGTTCCTTAAATCTCCATCTATTGTTGGACCCTGGGCTAAAGATATGTAATCGTTAATAGTGAAATCTGGATTGTATGGGAACAAACCACCACTCGCAACCTGTCCAACAACAGAAACTGTTTGTGGTTTTAAGTATATTCTATCTCCCGGATATACAGTATCAAATGGGGACACCTTTTCAAGGTTATTTTTACCATTCCTTATGGTATATATGGTTAAGTTGGAGTCGAGTGTTGTAAGGTAACTTGTTTGAACATGTGAAATGTAATAAAGGAAGTTTTTACCCCATTCAAAATTCACAAATCTTGTTGAATCGAGAGTTGTGGATATGTTCACATAAGTGTGTGAACCATAATATTTAACATTCAAAATCACAGTATCAACAAGAAACTCTCTTCTGTAAGTTCTGTATATAGAATCCTCGAACTCTTTTCTTGTAAGATTTTTATAGTTTACAACTTTCCAGTTAGTATAGTATGTTTGAGTTTTTAAATCAAAGATTCCGCTTTTTGTTGTTGATGGAACCATTAGAACAAAAGAACCATCTTCAAGAGTAGTTGTTGTGTAAGTGAAAGAGTTGACTCCTTTTCTATCTACAACATAAACTTCAACCGAGTCCCCGATACCGAAAATATAATTTTCTGTTGAAGGTATTGAAGGGTATAAAAAGATTGTAGAAATTAAGATTGAAAACAACAAAAAAACTCTCATAAATTCTCCTTAAGATTAAAAAATTATTATATAGTTTAAATCTTTTCAGTCAATAAATTTGAGTTGAAAATTTTAAAAAAAGTTTTAAAATTTAAATATGAAAAATAAAGTTTACATCTTTTTTTTACTTTTTTTATTATTTTTTCTTTTGGGATGTAAAACTGATAAAGAAGTTTCAGAAAAAAAAGAGTTAGAAGTTTTTTCAGATTTTGAAAATTATTCGTTAATTCCTGAAAAATTTTCCTACAAAGGTGGCAACATCTCTCCAGTTGTAAGGATCAGAAATATACCTTCTGAAACTAAATCTTTGGTTCTAATAGTTGAGGATCCTGATGCTCCATTCAAAAAATTCATTCACTGGATACTTTTCAACATTCCTCCATTTGATTCTATTATTACTGAAGGAATTTCTAAAAATTCTTTTAAACTTGAAGATGGTATTTTACAGGGGTTAAACTCTTTAGGTGAGTACACCTATTTTGGGCCAAACCCACCTTCTGGAACGCATAGATATTTTTTTAAAGTTTATGCTATAGATACTTTTCTTTTAGAAGATTCAACATTAACCTATGAAAATATTCTTAAAATGATTGAAAATCATATAATTTCTTACGGTGAACTTGTTGGGAAATATTCTAAAAAATGATTTTTCTGTTGACTGTTATAAAATTTTTTCGTAAAATTTATCTTTTAAAGGGGGAAATTCTATGTGGAAAAGGTTAGGAGATCTTCTTATAGATGAGGGATTAATTACTAAAGACCAACTAAACCAAGCATTATCACAGCAGAAAGAGAATGGAGGAAGGTTGGGGACAATTCTTGTTCAGATGGGCTTTGTAACAGATGACCAAATTTCAAAAGCCTTAGGAAAACAGTACAATGTTGGTGTCTTTGAATTCAAAGAAGATATAGACCCATTGATTTTAAAGATAGTTTCTCCCCAGATAGCACAAAAGTTTCAGGTTATACCTGTAAAAAGGGAAGGGAAGAATCTCTACCTTGCTATGGCAAACCCTGTTGATGTTTATACAATTGAGGATATTAAATTCGCAACAGGATACAATGTTGTCCCTCTTGTTGCGAGTGAAAATATGATATCAAAAGCAATTGAAAAATATTATGGTGTTGCAGGCTCTATGGCTGAGGTTCTTTCAGAGATTGGAATGGAAGAGGAGATAGAAATACTTGAAGAGGAAAAACAACCTGATGCACAGCAACTTTTGATAGATGTTGATGCTGCACCTGTTGTTAAACTCGTTAACGGTATTATAGTGGAAGCGGTGAAACAGGGAGCATCGGATATACATATTGAACCTTTCGACAAAATTTTGAGAGTCCGTTACAGAGTTGATGGTGAATTGAAAGAGGTGATGAGTCCACAGTACACTTTAGGTCCTGCTATAGTTTCAAGGTTGAAAATAATGGCAGGACTCAACATATCGGAAAGGAGGGTACCTCAGGATGGAAGGATTGGGATGAAGGTGGGAGAAAAATCTATCGACCTTAGAGTTTCGACTCTCCCAACTGCACATGGAGAAAAGATATGTATGAGAATAGCTGAAAAATCCTCCCTTATGAAACTGGAAGATATAGGTCTTTCAAAAAAGGCATACAACGATTTCGTAGAAGCGATTTCAAGACCTAACGGAATAATACTTGTTACAGGTCCAACAGGTTCAGGTAAAACCGTCACACTCTATTCAATCCTTGCAAGGTTGAACACTCCAAATGTAAACATAACAACAGCCGAAGATCCTATAGAATACGATTTTGTTGGAATAAATCAGGTTAACGTAAGGGAAAATATCGGATACACATTTGCTACAGCACTAAAAGCTTTCCTAAGACAGGACCCAGACATAATAATGGTTGGAGAGATAAGAGATCTTGAAACCGGAGATATCGCTATCAAAGCAGCTTTAACAGGGCATCTTGTTCTTTCAACTTTGCATACCAACGATACTGTTGCAACCATAGCAAGGCTGGAGGATATGGGGATAGAACCTTACAAGGTAGCATCTTCAGTCGTTCTTATTGAAGCGCAGAGGTTGATAAGAAGAGTTTGCAAAAACTGTGCTGTTCCGATTGAAATCCCTGATGAGGAGTTCATAAGGTATGGCATAAATCCTGAATATATGAGAGGTGGAAAATTCATGATGGGCAAAGGGTGCCCGGTTTGTGGTTTTAGCGGATATAAGGGAAGAGTTGGAATTTTCGAAGTCCTTCCAATAACACCAACGATCTCCGAGATGATAGTTAAAGAAGCTTCCATTGAACAGATAAGGATGCAGGCAAGGAAAGAGGGTGTTATAATGTTGAGAGAGGATGGTTTGATAAAGGTTAAAGCTGGAATAACAACTCTTGAAGAGGTAGTGCAGGCAACAGTTGGATAGAATAAAAAAACTTTTTTCACAAATTTCCGATGAGGAAAAAAATTCTATACTTTTCGAAAAGATAGGCAAATTTTCCTTTAAAGAGTTCAAAGATAGGGTCTCATCTTACAGTAATTCACTGATAAATTCGTTCATACTTTCTTACTCTTCAGGACCATTTTTGGAGTTGCTTTTACTTTTGAAGGAAGAGGCTCAAGGTAAAGATAAGAAGGAACAACTTGAAGAGGAAGCATTCAAAGTTGTTAATCCATCCAGAAAGAAACCACAACTTGAAGAAAGGGATGGTCAAAAAATTTTCAGAGAGAATGTTGAAAATTTATTGAAGGAGAAAAGTGTTCTTATCGCTGAGGCACCACCCGGAATTGGAAAAACCCTTGCATATCTTCTTCCTATGATGGAAAATATCGAATCGAAAAGATTTTTAATATCTACCAACACAAAAAGTTTGCAGGAACAGATTTTTACAAAAGATATAAAACTCGCCTCATACAATGCTAAAGTAAGTTTTTCAACGATTAACATAAAAGGTATTTCAAACTATTTCTGTTTTTCAAAATATTATGAAAATATGGAAAAATTCCATCCTTTGATGAAACTTGCAACAGAGGGATTTATACAGATTTCAAAAACAGGAGATATAAACAGTTTGAAGTTCATGAAAGGGATAACCTATGATGATATAACATGTGATAGTAGATACTGTCAGGATTTGGAATGTCCCTTTTCAAATATATGTTTCTTTTTGAGATTGAAAGAAAAGGTTCTTTCAAGTCAGATAGTTGTTACAAACCATTATCTAACTTTAATAAATGAAACACTTCCTAAAAGTATACTTGGCGATTTTGAAATGATAATTTTCGATGAGGCTCATAACCTTGAGAATGTTATTTCAGATGTTTATTCTTACACCATTGATTTTTTCGAGATATTCAAAATTCTAAAATACTTCATAAAAAGGGTAAAAGAGGATTTGAAAAGTGTTGAGGAATCATCACTTTCCTATGATTGTTTCAACTTCTTTACGGAAGTGTATTCGTTCCTGAACACCCTTTATGAAAATTTTGAAATACTTTACGAAAACATTTTGGAGAAAGTTACACCTGATCAAAAGGAAAAAGATGTTTACGACTTTAAAATCTTTGAAAATGTAAAAACCTATATTTTGAAGATAAAACAACTCCTTTATTCGATAAGAGAGAATGGTGAAAAAACTTTAAAAATACTAAAAGATTCCAAATTTAAAAATCTTGAAATAAAACATAATTTAAAATATCTTGTTGAAGAATCAGCAAAGATCTATGAATCTTTCGTTGTTACAACTGAAGCGAACAATTCAGATTACGCTTTCTTTTACGATTTGAACACAAAAAATAAAAATTTAATCCTAAATGCGATACTTGTGAATACCGGAGAACAGTTTTCAAACTTTTTAAGAAAAAAAGAAAAAACATCAATACTGTTTACATCGGGAACTTTGAAGTCTTCAAACGATTTTGGTTTTTTCAAGGATAGAATTGGAATTAACATTTCCAAAAGAAAATACAGGGAAGAGGTTTTTCTTTCCTCTTTCGATTACAAAAATCAGATGACAATCTTCTGTTTCAAAAATATTGGAGATCCAAACACTGAACAGTTTATGGAAAATGTTATAACTTTTTTAAGAAAAGTTGAGGAAAAAAGAAAGAGAACACTTGTTTTGACTACATCTTATCAGCAGATAGAATACCTCAAGAAAAATCTTAGCGATCCTAAATTCATCTTTCAGGTAAAAGAGGGAAACAACGAGAAAATTTTACTTCAGTATAAAACGAGAAAGGATGGTATTCTTGTTGGAACAAGCACTTTCTGGGAAGGGATTGATCTTCCCGGAGATCTTTTAGAAATACTTGTTATACTTAAACTTCCATTTCTCGTTCCCGATGACCCTGTATTTTTGAAAAAGGGTGAGAATTTGAAGAACAAAGGTTTTGACCCGTTTTACGATTATTCACTTCCCTATACTATTTTAAAATTGAAACAGGGAATGGGAAGGCTTATAAGAAGAAAGGATGATAAAGGTGAGATATACATTCTTGATGAGAGGATTGTAACGAAAAAGTATGGTAAAAAAGTTATATCAGAATTCTTTGTTGAACCAAAAATTTTAGATTTTAACGAATTTACGGGAGTTTTATGATGCTTATATTCCTTGTAAGACATGGAGAGAGTGAAGGGAATAGAGATAACAAATTCAGGGGAAGAGTTGATTTCCCTCTTACAGATATTGGAATGGCACAGGCAAATGACCTTAAAGATTTTTTAAAGGATTTTGAATTCGAAATGATAGTTTCAAGTCCACTGAAAAGATCTTTACAAACAGCACAACCTATCGCTGATCTGAAAAAGATCGAAGTAAAGAAGGATGAAAACTTCAACAATATAAGTTTGGGACCATGGGAAAATTTAACGAAAGATTATGTTGAAAAGAATTTTCCAAAAGAGTGGGAGATCTGGAAAAAAAACCCAGAATATCTTGAAGTTGAAGGCATGGAAAAACTTGATGATGTAATGAAAAGAAGTAAAAATAGGTTGAAAGAACTTGTCAGGATATCAAAAGGAAACATTCTGGTTGTAACCCATAGAGCAGTTCTGAAACCTCTTGTTGCAGGTATTTTGGGTATTGAAAAGCCATATTTCTGGAAGATACATTTTGATCCAGCATCAACTACAATTTTTGAATACAGGGATGAAAATTTTATGTTGAAAAATCTTAACATAAACTACTATCTAAAGCATAATCCTTTAGAATATTTTTGATATTGATATCTGATAAGTTTATGATAAAATAAAAAAAAAGGAGGGCTTGTGAAAAAGTTATTATTTTTAATACTTTCAATTTTTTTGGTAATATCGATTAACGGAAAAGCTTTTACTCTGATGGTCTACATATGTGGTGATAACAATCTTTCTTCAGCCATAAACGATGATATAGATGAGATAGAGGCTGCATATGGAAACCTCACATCAAACCTTGATATAGTTATATGTGTTGATGGGCATCCTTCCTATGGAGGTTATGTTGATGATGGTGGAACGCGTAGTGATACCCGTTATTACCATCTTTCAGGTGGAGGTAATGGAACTGATGGTAAGATAAATGATCTGGCGAGTGTTGTTTTGGGTGAAAAAAATATGGCTGATCCGCAAACTCTTATAGATTTTGCAGCATGGGCAGCGAAAAATTATAAAGCTACAAATTATGGACTAATTATGTGGAACCATGGTGCTGGATGGGGAAAAGATGGTATCCCTTTTAAAGGTGGTATGTCTGATGATACTGATGGCGATTTTATGAGTGGTGCTTCTGGTGAATGGAGGGCTGCACTGGAAGGTGCTGCTAAAAAAATCGGTAAGGATTTTTATTTTATAGGTTGCGATATGTGTGTCATGGCTTATATGGAAGTTTTATGGGATATGTATGATATAGCCGATATGTTGGTTTACTCTGAGGCTAACATTCCTTTTGCTGGCTGGTATTATAACTCTTTTATAACATCACTTGCAACAAGTGCACCAACTTCACACGCCTGGCTTGGGTATCTTATGGTGAAGGATTATAAGGACTATTATGGAACTTCAACAGAAAATACCCTAACATACAATGTTATTAATAACAGCGACTATTTTAACGGGATAACTGAAAATGAACTTTTGTATCTGAAAAGTCAGATTTTTAACCTTGCAAAATATCTTATACTCGATGAAGGTGGAAGAAATGCTTCAGATGTCCAATCATGTATAGATGGAGCACAGGAGATGTCTACAGGAACTTTCTATGAGGATTTCAAAGATCTTTACCATTTCTGTGAACTTCTTAACAACAATTCAAACATAGGCACAAGGGTGAAAGGTTACGCTGTAAATATTATGAATGTTATAGAAAGGATGAATCCTGACGATTGGCAAGCCAAATTTCCAAACTCACACGGTCTTGGGATATACTTGCCAGATGATAACAACATCTACTATTTTGAGGTAGAATACACAGCATCAACACATAGATGGGGAGCTTCATCTTATTACAACGGTTCTACCAACGGTGCATGTTATCCATGGACAAATTTCATATATGGACTTACTTCGACAGTGGAAAAGGAAGAGTGTGAAATAAATTATTATTTTGATCCTTTAACTGGAGAGGTCTCTTTCGATTACATTTTACCTCCAGATTTTGTAGGAGTTCAGATTGTAAGGGATGATAAAATCATTTTCGAATCTGAAATCCTCGAGGGAAAGGTTAAAGACAGGATTAACTTTACAGGAAAACATAATTATAAAATAATCGGTTTCACCTTTATAGATAAAAAGGTAATAAAAGAGTTCAATGTTAACTTTGAACCGAAAAAACCTCTGATTTTCGGAAACAAGATATTTTTCCAGGATAATTCTATCAAGTATGTTGAGATTTTCGATAAAACAGGAAAGAAGGTTTTCAGTTCAGGAACTGGAAATTTAAAATTTTTAGATCTTTCCTTCCTTGAAAATGGTGTCTATTTTGTTGATTATAAAAATGGTTTAAAGGAGAAAATTTTTATAATAAAATAGATAGTAACTGTTGACAGAATAGAAAATTTCTTTAAACTCAATTTATGAAGAAGAAAAGAAAAGGAAGGAATAATCTTTCTATTCCATCAAACATAGAAAAAAGGATACTGAACAAGTTTAAAAAACCTTTTTCCAAAAAGGAACTATCAAAAGTTTTAAAGGTAAAGGATGATGAAAAACTTAATCTGATAGTTGAAAATTTATTAAAGAAAGGTTTTTTGGTTGTTCTTAAAAACGATAAATTCGGTGTCCCTTCGCAGATGAACATAGTTTCAGGTGTTCTTGATGTTAACCCGAAAGGTTTCGGCTTTCTTATAAGGGATGATCTGAAAGAGGATATTTTTATTCCCCTCCATCTTATGGGAACAGCATTGGATAAGGATAGAGTTCTTGTAAAAATTATAGGTGGAAAAGAAGGAAAAAGGCTGGAAGGAAAGGTTGTATCTGTTGTTGAAAGGAGATCTGATAGGATAACAGGTATTTTAAAAAGGAGTGGGAGTTTTTTTTATGTTGTTCCAGATGATAAAAAGATTTTAAAGAACATTTTCATAGATGACGGAAGGGATCTTGAGAAGTTTCTCGAAAAGAGAGTCGTTGTAAAATTGAACAAATGGTTGTCTCCAAAGTTGAATCCAACAGGGGTCATTGAGAAAGAGTTAAAATCTGAAAACAGGCTCGATCTTATCGAGAAGATGATTTTAATAGAAAACGGATTTTCTGAAAATTTCCCTGAAGATGTTTTAAATGAGGTAAAAAAGATAAAGTTCAATCCAGAAGAGGATTTTAAAAATAGAGTAGATCTGACAAATAAAAATATTTTTACGATAGACCCTGTAAATGCGAAAGATTTTGATGATGCTGTTTCAGTTGAATTGAGGGATGGGAAAATTTTACTTGGAGTACATATTGCCGATGTTTCTTACTTTGTCCGAGAGAACAGTGCTATAGATAAAGAAGCTTTCAGAAGGGGAACAAGTGTCTATCTTGTTTCGAGGGCAGTTCCAATGCTTCCTGAGAAGTTATCAAACGATATCTGTTCTTTAAAACCTTATGAGGAAAGGTATACGATAACCTGTGAAGTAACTTTCAATAAAAATTATCAGATTGAACATTATAATATTTTCCCGTCAGTTATTAAAAGTAAAAGAAGATTCACATATGAAGAGGTTGAGGATATTTTAGAATCTAAAAATGATGATCCATTTTATAGTGACATTTCTTTAATGGAAAAGTTGTCCGAAGAGATTTCAAAGAAATCCTTTCTTGAGGGAAGAATAGATTTTGATATACCTGAAGTTGAGATAAAACTTGATAGGGAAGGTAATATAAAGAGTATCAAAGAGAAAAAAAGGTTAAGATCACACAAAATAGTTGAAAATTTTATGATAACCGCGAACAACCTCATTTCAACATTTTTAACTCAAAATGCAAGAATGACTTTATACAGGATACATGAAGAGCCTGATATGGAAAAACTTTACCATCTTAAAGATGTTTTGAAAGAGTATGGGATAAAGATTAAAAAACTTGATGGAATAGAGTTACAGAGTGTTATAGAAAAAAGTAAAAAAAGTGATCTTGGATTCATAGTGAGAGAACTCGTTTTAAGATCTATGATGAAGGCAAAATACACAACAAAAAATTATGGACATTATGGACTTGGTTTGAAATATTATACACATTTTACTTCACCAATAAGAAGGTATCCCGATCTTGTTATTCATAGACAGTTGAGAAAGGTTATAGAGGGAAAAATTTTCAATTATGATGATCTTGAAATAGTTGCTAAGCATTCTACAGAAAGAGAGATAGCATCAGAGAAGGCTGAAAGGAACGCTTACGATGTTGCCAAACTGTACTATTTAAAGGATCATCAAAAAAAGAATTATGAGGGTGTTATAACATCCGTTACTCCATTTGGGCTTTTCATTCAACTTAAAGATCTTTTCATAGATGGACTTGTAAGGTATAGGGATATAGAGGATGATTTTTATCATGTTTGTGATGATGAGATATCGATTTATGGAGTTAATACAAAAAAAATTATCACTATAGGTGATAAAGTGTTGGTAAAGATTTTAAACATCATCCCAGAAAGGATGATACTTGACTTGAAGATTGAAAAGGTTATAAAAAAGAAAAATAAATGATGGAGGAATGATGAAGGAAGGATTGACTTTTGATGATGTTTTACTTGTTCCACAATACTCTGAAGTTCTGCCTAAGGATATATTACTTAAAACTGAACTTACGAAAAATATTTCCCTCAATATTCCTATAATCTCCGCTGCTATGGATACTGTAACTGAAAGTTCTATGGCTATAGAGATAGCCAAAGAGGGAGGTTTAGGAATAATCCATAAAAATATGAGTGTAAAACAGCAATCTGAAGAGGTTAAAAAAGTTAAAAGGTATGAATCTGGAATGATACAGGATCCTTTAACTTTGTCCCCAGATCAGACTATAGGTGATGCTAAAAAATATATGAAAGATTACAACCTTTCAGGTTTGCCTGTTGTTGATGAAAAGAAAAGGCTGGTAGGGATACTGACAAAAAGGGATATACTTTTTGAAGAAAACATGAATGTTAAGGTTAAGGAAAGGATGACTAGTAAAGATCTTGTTGTTGCAAAAAAAGGTATAAATTTGAAAAAGGCAAAGGAGATATTTAGAGAGAAAAGGATTGAGAAGTTGCCTGTTGTTGATGATAGCAACCATCTTATTGGACTTATTACGATAAAAGATATTTTAAACCTTGTCGAACATCCTTTTGCATGTAAAGATAAGTTGGGAAGGTTGAGAGTTGGTGCTGCTATAGGTGTTACTGCTGATTCGTTAGAAAGGGCAGAAAAACTTGTTGAAGCAGGAGTTGATATTATAGTTATAGATTCTGCACATGGTGATTCTAAAAATGTTATTTCAAAAGTTAAAGAGATTAAAAAAAGATTTAAGATAGATGTTATTGCTGGGAATGTTGCTACTAAAGATGGTGCAAAACATCTTATAGACGCAGGTGTTGATGGTGTTAAGGTAGGGATAGGTCCAGGTTCTATATGTACAACGAGAGTTATTGCAGGTGTTGGAGTTCCGCAACTTTCAGCCATTATGGATGTCAAAACCGCAACATCATCAAACAAAATACCACTTATCGCTGATGGAGGTATAGTTTATTCTGGAGATATAGTGAAAGCACTTGCTGCAGGTGCGGATGTTGTTATGATAGGTGGACTTCTTGCAGGAACCGATGAGGCACCTGGAGAAACTGTGATAATGGATGGAAGGAAATTCAAAGTTTACAGAGGAATGGGGTCTATAGATGCTATGCTTGCAGGTTCAAAGGACAGGTATTTTCAAGATGATGCACAGAAACTCGTTCCAGAAGGTATTGTGGCAAGAGTTCCATATAAGGGAAAAGTTTCTGAAGTGTTGTTTCAACTTGTTGGTGGAATAAGGTCTGGTATGGGTTACTGTGGAGCAAAAGATATAAAAGATTTGCAAAAGAAAGCAAATTTTGTAAAAATCTCTTACGCATCGGTTAAAGAGAACCACCCTCATAATGTTATAATATCAAAGGAAGCCCCAAACTATGAGGGACCAAAGTAGCAATTTTGGTCCTTTGGAGATAATACTTTCAATACTTCCTTTCATTATACTGATTACATATTTTTATAAAAGGGATAGGAAAAAGAAAGAACCTTTGGGTATGATTTTGTTTTCTTTTGTTTCTGGTGTTTTTATAATATTCCCAGCTATTTTTTTGGAAGAGTTGTTGATAGAATCGCTCAGATCCTTTAAAGTTGCACCCATTTTTCATTCTGGAATTGTTGGCGGAGTTATAGAGGAGAGTTTAAAATTCCTCTCTTTTTTATTACTGATTTTCAACAATAAAAATTTTGATGAACCTTTCGATGCAATATTCTATTCTGTTTTAATTTCTTTAGGTTTTGCTTTCTTAGAAAACATCTTATATGTATACAGGTTTGGTGTTCTTGTTGCATTTTTAAGACCATTCACGGCAATATCTGCACACACGATGTTTGGCATAGTTATGGGATATTTTTTCATGAAAGCAAAATTTTTAAATAGTGTGAAAAGTTTGAAACTTTTATACCTTTCATTTGCTCTAATTGTACCAATATCTGTTCATTTCCTTTACAATTTTATAATATCGATGAAGGATATTTTGGGAGGTTTGACTTTAATACTTTTGATAATCTATTTTCAATACATGATAAAAATATCAAAAACAAGTATCAATAGAAGTGATAAACTTTAGTTTTTAGTGATAAAAAATTTTAAAAATGTCACACTGTCAAGCACCGTCCCCGGAGAGGAACACTAGAGAAGGGATATACGAAAGTGACGATAAATAAGAGAGATTATGCAACAGGGGAGTATTATATAAGAGGAAATATGGGTAAAACAGAGATAAAGACAAAAATAATTATATTGAAGTAAAAAAGTAAAAAATAGAATTTTATTTAATTAAAATATGGTAAATATAAAAAGGTGCTTTTATTTTTATATTTTTATATTGACTAATCTACTTTTTTAGTTAAAATATAAATATCTAAGGCAGAGTTAAAACGAAGCCAAGGAACCAAAAAAACTGAGGACGAGAAATTTTGAGTCCGAGGAGAAAAAGATGGAAAATTTTACAAAAGATGATATCAGAATAGGGGTTATAGGGATTATTATTGAAAACAGGTTGGAACAATCCCATAAGGTAAACCAGATACTTACAGATTATGGAAACATAATTAGAGGAAGGATGGGGATCCCCAACATTGGGGATAATTTTTGTGCTATATCTTTAATCGTTGAGGGAACAAATGAGGAGATTGGTGCAATGACTGGGAAACTTGGAAGATTGAATGGAGTAAAAGTTTCATCAACTTTAATAAAAAGGAGAAAAAATGAGTGAATTGAAAGATTTTATTGATCAGGAATATCTTGATAATTTGATAAAAGAGAACAGAAAACCATCAAAAAATGAGGTTTTAGAGGTTTTGAAAAAAGGGGAAGAAAAAAAGGGACTTTCAGTTGAGGATGTTTTTGTACTTTTACAGAACGATGATGAAGAGTTGAAAGATGAAATGTTCTCTCTTGCTTTAAAAATTAAAGAGGAGATATATGGTAACAGATTGGTTATATTCGCACCACTGTATGTAACAAACGAGTGTGGGAATATTTGTGCCTATTGTGGCTTTAGGGCTGATAACAGAGATCTACATAGGAGAACTTTAACTCTGGATGAGATAAAAGAGGAAGTAAAAATACTTGAAGATCAGGGACATAAAAGGATTCTTATGGTTTACGGTGAACATCCACAGTTTAAAGTTGATTGGATTAAAGAGACCATTCTGGCTGCTTACTCTGTGAAATCTGGAAATGGAGAGATAAGAAGGATAAATGTAAACTCAGCACCTATGAGTGTTGAAGATTTTAAAATATTGAAGAGTTCAGGTATTGGAACATACCAATGTTTTCAGGAAACATACCATAGAAAAACTTATGAAAAGGTACACATAGGTGGAAAGAAGAGAGATTATCTTTACAGATTATATTCATTGGATAGAGCACAGGAAGCAGGGATAGATGATGTTGCTATGGGTGTTCTTTTTGGCCTTTACGATTACAGGTTCGAGGTTATGGCTTTGATACAGCACGCTTTACATCTTGAAGAAGTTTTTGGTGTTGGACCACACACAATCTCTTTCCCGAGAATAGAACCTGCCCTCGGGGCTCCACTTTCAGAACATCCACCTTTTGAAATAAAGGATGAGGATTTTAAAAAAATAGTTGCTATTTTAAGGATCGCGGTACCATACACAGGTCTTATTCTTACAACGAGAGAAACAGCATCATTCAGAAGGGAACTTTTCAAACTTGGTGTATCTCAGATAAGTGCAGGTTCAAGAACATACCCTGGAGCATATCACGATGCTTTAACCAACAAGCCTGATATGCAACAGTTCACTATAGGTGATACCCGTTCATTAGATGAGGTTATTTACGATATTGCTACACATGGATATATACCATCCTTCTGCACATCATGCTATAGAAGTGGTAGAACCGGAGAGAATTTTATGAAGGAAGCGAAAGGTGAACATATTCATACCTTCTGTCAGCCTAACGCACTTTTAACTTTTACCGAGTATCTTGAAGATTATGCTTCGGAAAAGACAAAGGAGGTTGGATACAAACTTGTTGAGGATGAGGTCCTTAGAATGGAAGATTCTCCTTTAAAGAAAAAATTTATTGAAAAACTGGGAAAAACAAAAGAGGGAAAAAGGGACCTTTACTTTTAGAGGTTTTTATGAAAAAAGAACTTTTATCTATGGCTCCACATATTGGGATTTTTGGAAAAAGGAATGTTGGGAAATCTTCACTTATAAACAGTTTGACTGGACAAAAAATTGCTATAGTTTCAGATATCCCCGGAACAACTACAGATCCTATTGGAAAAAGAATGGAGATTTTACCTCTTGGGCCTGTTTACATAGTTGATACAGCTGGAATTGATGATGAGGGTGAGTTGGGCAAAGAGAGGGTTAAAAAATCACTCGAAGTTTTAGGGAAGACAGACCTTATCATACTTGTTACAACTTACTCTACATTCAACGATTTTGACAGGGATTTTATCGGAAGGATGAAAAAGAAAAGGGAGAATATTTTTGTAGTTTTTTCTAAGATGGATATTGAAAAGAGGGATGAAAATCTTTTGAACTGGATTAAAAATGAAAAACTTGAATATCTTGAAGTTTCATCAAAAACCGGTGAAAATATACTAAAGTTGAGGGAAAAGATAGCATCACTTCTCAAAGAGGTTATAACATCAGATATAATACTAAAAGATAAGATAGATAAAAACGATATAGTTGTTCAGGTTATTCCTATAGATTCCGCTGCACCTAAGGGAAGAATTATACTCCCACAGGAACAGGTTTTAAGGGAGATGCTTGATGTGAATAGCATTTCTGTTGTTGTTCAGCATAGTGAACTTGAGGAGAGTTTGAAAATATTGAAAAGAAAACCTAAACTTGTTATAACTGATTCTCAGGTTGTGGATTATGTTGCAAAGGTAGTACCTGATGATATTTTTATAACCACATACTCTATTGTTTTCTCAAGGTTGAAAGGTGATCTGAAAGAGTATATAAGGGGACTTAAAGTTTTGAAAGAACTGAAAGATGGAGATAAAATTTTTATAGCGGAAGCATGCACTCACCACCCTCAGCCTGATGATATTGGAAGGTATAAAATACCAAAATGGATTGAAGGTTATACAGGGAAAAAATTGAACTTTGTTATGAACCCTGGAGTTATGATACATCAGAACCTTGAGGATTCAAAACTCGTTATTATGTGTGGAAGTTGTATGATAAACAGAAAAGAGGTGCTTTCGAGGATAGAAAAAGCAAAAGATAAGAATATCCCTGTTACAAATTATGGAGTTATAATATCACACATACACAACGCTTTAAAAAGAACAATAAAGATATTCGATGATGTTTACGAAGAGTATATTAAAATCTTCCCGGAGTTAAAATGAAAGATATAACTATAGAGCAGCTTTCTCTGATGTTAAAAAGCAAAGGAGAGGATAGTGAACTTATAAGAAAAAAAGCAAACTCTTTGACTGAAAAAATATTTGGGAGAAATATCTATCTTAGAGGGATAATAGAGTTTTCAAATCTATGTACAAAGGATTGTCTTTACTGTGGTATAAGGAGAAGTAACAAAAATTTGGAAAGGTACACTATTGAAAAAGAAGAGATCAAAGAGATTATAAAAAAAAGTTATATTGATGGTTTCAGAACCGTAGTTTTACAGAGTGGAGAGGTTCCAGTTTACGATAGGGATTTAACAGAAATAATAGAATACACGAAAAACAATTTTGATATGGCTATAACTCTCTCTGTAGGAGAAAGGAAGAGGAAGGTTTACTATGAGTGGAAAAGGGCTGGTGCTGACAGGTTTCTTTTGAGGATAGAGACAACGAACAGAAAACTCTTCAAAAGGTTACATCCAGATGATGATTTTGATCTTCGTCTTAAATCTCTTCTGACTTTAAAGGAGTTGGGTTATGAAACGGGAACAGGAGTTATGATAGGTCTTCCAGGTCAAACTTATGAGGATCTTGCAAAGGACATACTTTTCTTTAAACTTTACGATTTCGATATGCTTGGAGTTGGACCTTTCATCCCACACCACCAAACACCTTTAAAGGATGAAAAAGTTATAGATTTTGAAACAGTTTTAAATTTCATAGCTTTACTTCGGCTTGTAACAATAAACACTAATATCCCTGCAACAACCTCTATGGCAACCCTTGAAAAAGAGGGAAGAGAAAAAGCGTTAAACAGTGGAGCGAATGTCATAATGCCAAATTACACTCCACAAAAGTATAGAGAAAAATATCTACTTTACGATAACAAGATATGTGTCAAAGAGGATGAGAGTTCCACTTTGAAGATAACTGAGGAAGTTGTAAAAAGGGCAGGAAAAAAACTTGTTAAAGAGAGAGGTGATAGAAGGGAAAAGTTGTTAACAGATATACCTATAGATTTATAAAATATTTACATCAAAACTTTTTCTGGTATAATCTTTTCATATGTATGAAATAGTTATTGTTGGATCAGGACCTGCAGGGCTTTTTGCCGCTTTAAACCTTGTAGAAAAGGGAATAGATTCTATTCTTATTGTCGACAAAAATCCTTTCCCATCAGGTGGAATGTTAAACGATTGTAAATTAAACCTTTCTCCCGAAATAGGAATGGATCTTGATGAGTTGAAAATAACAAGAGATGAAGCTAAAAATTATATAGATTTTATAGATAAAACATTTTTAAGATTTGGAGCACCTGAGGAGATCTTTGGAGATGATGAAAAACTTTACAGGGAATGGGATGAGAGAGCCAAAAGGAACGATGTTGAGTTTATACCTTCTATACAGAGACATATAGGAACAGACCTTTCAAAAAATATTATAAAAAACTTCAGAAACTATCTTGAGGAAAAGAATGTAAAATTCAAACTTTCAACGAATATTGTTGATATAAAAATAAAAGAGAATTCTTTCATCCTTGAAAGTGATAGAGGTGAAACTTTTGAGGGTAAATACCTTCTTTTAGCACCAGGAAGGAATGGTTCAAAATGGCTTCGTGAAGTTTCAAACAGGTTGAATGTATCATATTCGAATGGAAAAAAAATTGATATAGGGATAAGGGTTGAGATGAGAAAAGAATCATATCCTATAACAGATGTTATATATGATCCAAAGTTTAAAATAAAAACAAAATATGGTAACACCGTAAGAACATTTTGCACGAATCCTGGTGGCAGGATAACACTTGAAAAGTATGATGATTTCACTCTCGTTAACGGTGATGCATTGAAAAAAAGTAAAACTGAAAACACCAATTTCGCTTTACTCGATACTATTATTTTGACAGAACCTTTAACCGATCCTTTCGTCTATGGGAGGTTGATAGCTATTTCAACAAATATTTTGGGGAACGGAAAACCTATAATTCAGAGAGTTGGGGATTTTTTAGATGAGAAGAGAAGTAAAGAGGAGACATTTTTTGATAAAACAAGATGGTTTGATAAAGTTGTCCCAACATTGAGTGTTGGTAAACTTGTAACTCCGGGGGATATAAGGATGTCATATCCTTACAAAATAATAAAAGAGTTGAAGGAATCGTTGATAAAGTTAAACAAAATTTTTGGGAATACAATTTTAAAAGAAGAGAATATAATCTACGCTCCTGAAGTAAAATTCTACTCTCTCTCTTACGAAACATCAAAATATCTTGAAACTAATGTAAAAAATCTTTTTGTTGCCGGTGATGGAGCTGGAAAATCGAGGGGAATAGTTGGAGCAGCAATTTCCGGTATAATAGCATCCAAAGGTATTATCAATGGGGAAAAATTTTAAAAATCACTTGAGATCATTTTTTTTCGCTATAAGACCTTATGAGAATCTCCAACATTTTTTGATGACAGTTGCAGGTTCTATATATGCAACATACAGGTTAGGTTTCCCTGATATCAGTTCAAAAAGTTTTTTTGGCCTTATTGCAGTTTTCTCTTTTCTCTCACAGGTTCTCTCATACAACAACTATGCTACTTTCGAACTCGATCTGAAGGATAAGAAAAAGAGGTTTAAAGAGAGGTTCGAAGGTGTTGATAAAAAATTTCTTTTTTACATATCATCATTTTTTTTCTTAACTACGGTTCTCTTCTCCCTTTTTATAAATCCATACATGTCTATTTATTTTATCTTTCTTATGCTTGGATGGGCACTTTACACACATCCACTGGTTATGTTCAAAAAGGGAATAATTTTCCCATTTTTACTTGATTTTTTAACGATGCCTTTCCTTGTGATATTTGGTTCATACATTTTAGGTTACTACTCTTTGGATCTTTTCATCTTTTCATTTTTTTTCGGTTTGATTGAGATCGCTGGTCATATAAACCATTATAATGTTGATTACATAACAGATAAAGAAAATGGAGTTTACACTATTGCACATAAACTCGGTCTTAAAGGTTCATTCATACTATCAACATCAGTATTTTTCCTTTCCTCTTTATATTTTTTCTCCATCTCGTTTTTTAAGGTTATTCCAATTTATACAGGAATAGCATTTTTACCTGGTATGTTTTTCCAGTTCTATTATTTTGTGAAAATTTTAAAATCCAACATAGATTTCACATTTCCAAGAAATTTTAGAAAATTTTACAGGTTTTTGTATCTTTTTGAATCCCTTTATGTTGCAATAACCCTACTATTCTTCTGATGGATAAAAAAGTTTTTTTCAAAGTAGTTAAGATACTTATAAAAGAAACAAAAAGGTTTAAAAAACCTGTTGTTGGTAAACTTTTTGAAAAAGATGACCCATACAAAATTTTAATATCAACAATTATCTCCTTAAGAACAAAAGATAAGATAACAGAAGAAGTCTCTTTAAAACTTTTTAAAGTTGCAGATAATCCCTACAGTATGGTAAAACTGAATACTACTGATATAGAGAATCTTATTAAAAAATCTGGTTTTTATAGAAACAAAGCAAAAGTTATAAAGAATGTTTCTCAAACTTTGATAGAAAGGTTCAATGGAAAAGTTCCTGATGATATGGAAAAACTTTTGAGTTTAAAAGGTGTTGGAAGAAAAACTGCAAACCTTGTTCTATCTTTAGGATATGGGAAGATTGGAATCTGTGTTGATACCCATGTTCACCGGATTTCAAACAGGTTTGGAATTGTAAAGACAAAAAATCCTTACGAAACAGAAATTGAACTTATGAAAATACTTCCAAAAAAATACTGGATAGTATACAATGAACTTTTAGTTATATGGGGACAAAATATCTGTAAACCTGTTAACCCGAAATGCAAAGAATGTGTTTTAAATACTCTCTGTGATAGAGTAAAAGTGGGGAAATAGGAGTCCAATATAAGTTGATAAATTCAAATTTTTATGATATAATAATAAACTATGAATGAACCTGTACACATATCTTTAATTCTGAAAAAGGTGATGGAACAAGTTGAAAAAAAATTGGTCGAGAATAGTATAACAGAGGATATTAACTGGGAAAAAATAGTTGGTGAGGATCTCGCTAAAGGCTCGAAAGTTGTAGGTAAAAAAGGGAAAAAACTTATAGTAAAAGTTGCTGACACCTGTTATATGTTTGAGTTGAACAGGATGAAGAATATAATAATTGATAAGGTTAATTTGAAGAGTAAAATTCAAATTAGCGACATAAAAATCATAGTTAGTTTGGAGGAATTTTAATGCAAACGGATGGAGAACTTTTTGATGTTGAAAATTTAGAGAAGAAGAAGGATAAATCTGTAAATTACGATGCAAAATCTATTCAGGTTCTTAAAGGTCTTGAGGCTGTTAGAAAAAGACCTGCAATGTATATTGGAGATACAACCACAAGAGGTCTCCATCATCTTGTTTTCGAAGTTGTTGATAACTCTATAGATGAAGCGCTTGCAGGTTTTTGTGATAAAATAAAAGTGACGATAAATGAGGATGGAACATGCAGTGTTGAGGATAATGGTAGAGGTATACCTGTTGACTTACATCCAGAACAGGGCAAATCAGCACTTGAAGTTGTTATGACAATACTTCATGCTGGTGGAAAGTTTGATAGAAAATCTTACAGAATATCTGGTGGTCTTCATGGAGTGGGAGTCTCAGTAGTTAATGCTCTTTCAGAGTGGCTTGAGGTTTTCGTTCAGAAGGATGGTAACGTTTATTACCAGAAGTATCAAAGGGGAATTCCTGAAGATGATGTGAAAATAGTTGGAAAAACCAAAAAGAGTGGAACAACAGTAACATTTTTACCTGACAGAGAGATTTTTGAGACAACGAAATTCTCCTATGATATTTTGTCTGAAAGGTTGAGAGAGATAGCTTTTTTGAACAAAGGGCTCGAAGTTGAGATAGAGGATAAGAGGGAAAAGAGGATAGAGAAAAAACATACTTTCAAATTCAAAGGGGGGATTAAAGAGTTTGTTGAATTTTTAAACGAGAATAAGAACTCTCTGCATAAAACAATTTATATGAGTAACCAGAAGGACGGAATAGAGGTTGAAGTTGCCATGCAGTATAACGATTCTTACATTGAAAACCTTTATTCCTATGCTAACAACATAAACACAAGGGAAGGTGGAACACATCTTATAGGTTTTAAATCAGCATTGACAAGAGTGATAAACGATTATGCTAAAAGAACAAACGCTCTTAAAAATATGGATTCGATAAGTGGTGATGATTGCAGAGAAGGGCTCACAGCTGTAATATCTGTAAAGATTCCCAATCCCCAATTTGAAGGACAAACGAAAACAAAACTTGGAAACTCTGAGGTGAAAGGTCTTGTTGAATCTCTGATCTCTGAAAAGTTGCAAACTTTTTTTGAAGAGAATCCATCCGTTGCTAACAAAATAATAAATAAAGTCGTTTTGGCAGCAAGGGCAAGACTGGCTGCAAGAAAGGCGAGAGAGTTGACAAGAAGAAAGAGTGCTTTAGATTCTTCTTCTTTACCAGGGAAATTAGCGGATTGCTCTATAAATGATCCAAAGATAGCTGAACTTTACCTTGTTGAGGGGGATTCAGCAGGTGGTAGCGCAAAACAGGGAAGGGATAGGACATATCAGGCTATACTTCCTTTGAGAGGAAAGATACTTAATGTTGAAAAAGCGAGACTTGATAACATTCTTTCAGATGAAACTATAAAAACTATAATACAGGCTATTGGAACAGGTATAGGTGATGAAGAGTTTGATATTTCAAGGTTAAGGTATGGAAAGATAATAATTATGACTGATGCTGATGTTGATGGCTCACATATAAAAACACTCCTTTTGACTTTCTTTTACAGGTATATGACAAAACTTATAGAGAATGGGAATATTTTTATAGCCCAACCACCACTTTATAAGATAACTTCAGGAAAAAGTAATCCCTTGTACGCTTACTCCGATGAGGAGTTGCAGGATATTTTAAAAACTCTTGATAAAGATAGAGTTAACATTCAGAGGTATAAAGGGCTTGGAGAGATGAACCCTGAACAACTATGGGAAACAACGATGGATCCTGAAAGAAGAATGTTGAAACTTGTTACACTTGAGGATGCCGTTGAGGCTGATAGAATATTCACTATTCTTATGGGCTCTGAAGTTGAACCAAGGAAGAAGTTTATAGAAGAGAACGCAAAGTTTGCCGAAAATATAGATTTTTGAATATTGACAAAATTTTATTTGTATGCTATTATAACAACCCTTACGGGGGCGTAGTTCAGTTGGTTAGAACGCTTGCCTGTCACGCAAGAGGTCGCGAGTTCGAGTCTCGTCGCTCCCGTTTTTATCATTCGATTAAAAATCCCAAAAAATATTTCTAAATATTTTATTTTCTATTCTTCATTCAATTTACATTCGTCCTATCAATATATCTATATATTATATCGAATTTAAAAATTTTTTACTTGAATAAAAAGATTTTGATAATATAATTCTAAAATTATGGGAAAAAAAGTAATAATAGTTGGAATAGATGGTGGAACATTCACATTGATAGACAGATTCATCGATAAGGGGAAATTACCCTTTTTCAAATTTTTAAAGGAGAATTCTATTTACTCTTTTATGGATTCTGTTGATCAGGATACAAGAGTTCCAATCTCTCCAACTATATGGACATCACTTGCAACCGGCAAAAGTGCGGAAAAACACAAAATAGTTTCCTTTTTCAATCTGCAGCAGGATATCCAATCTGCAAGGTTATTTGAGATTTTGAACCATTATGGTCTTACTGTTGGGACATTTGGGTGGGAGTTAACCTGGCCTCCTGAGGATTATGGTGGATTCACCATACCATGCTCTATGGCAAGGGATAACAGAACATTCCCTTCATACCTTTCTCCAATTATGGAACTTAG
>LDZT01010949.1_pt1 | contig 50726 bp, 50 predicted proteins | sample 615521 | NCBI WGS metagenome assembly LDZT01 (sample SAMN03408292, study PRJNA278302) | terrestrial metagenome | isolation source: oil reservoir sample SB1 | place: USA: Alaska, North Slope, Schrader Bluff formation | collected 2011-09 | reverse complement strand
TTATATTATCTTACTGGTCAGAACCAAAGAAGATACCTTCAATACCATTGATGTAGAGATTGGCGGAATTGTCCGAACCCTTAATCCGGTGATGAATTCCAGGACAGTCTTGTTACCATTAAATCTAACTCAACAATCGTTAAATGTAGGCGATAATGTTACCATGGTATCCCTTAAAACCTCAGATATGCCTGAAGAGAATATTGTGCAATCTTTGGAAAGAGCTTTTCAAGAAAAAGATTTGTCAATAGAGGCTTACACCTGGCGTGAGTCAGCAGAGAATGTGATTGCTTTGAGTACCACCAAAAAAAGTGGTATAAGCTCCATTTTATCGGTTGTATTGCTTATAGGTGTGGTGGGTATTATAAATAATATAATTCTTTCCAGCCTGGAAAGAACTTCAGAGATTGGCATGATGAAAGCCATGGGAATGAAGGAATGGGAGATAGTTTTTATCTTTATGACAGAGGCTTTTGGTATAGGCGTCCTTGGGGGGTTGGCTGGTTGTATACTTGGCTATATTGGTGTTGGCTGGCTCGTCAAAAATGGTTTTTATTTTGCAGGCTTTGGAGATATGTCTCAATATGGAATACCAATTTTAGATAGAATATATGGTGTTTGGAATTATTCAGCATTTGTATATATTTTTGTACTAATCGTTTTTGTATCGCTATTTTCGAGTATATTACCGGCTTATTGGGCTGCCCATAAAGATCCGGTAGAAGCTATTTACCATCGATAAGGAGGCAAACAATGAAATTTTTATGGAATTTAGCCAAAAAGAATCTGTCTCGTTCCAGAACCAGAACTATGGTTTCTGTGATTGCAATTGCTATTGCTATTATATCAGTTGTATTTTTGCGGGGAATGATTGGCGGAATGTTAGACTCTACTTTTGAAAACCATATTCATTATGTAGCAGGTCATATCAGACTGATCGATAAGGAATATGAATTAAAAGAACACATGGTATCACTGAAATACAGTGTAAATGGCTTTGAAGAAGAGGGTTATGAGAGTATAGGAGAAAAATTGTTGCAAATAGAAGGTGTGGAGCAAGTGGTTCCACGCTTGAAGTTTGGAGCTATGGTCAGCCATGAAGACAAGATGGTAACAATGATGGGCTGGGGGGTAGATCCAGCTGAAGAAATCAGATTTACTGAAATAGATCAACAGATAGTTGAAGGAAGGATGATTGAACCGGGGGAAAGAGAATTGCTAATGGGAGCCGGCTTAATGGATAAAATCGAGAAAAAAGTCGGAGACAAAGTTACTTTCCTGTACAGTACTGCTTTTGACGCTTTTCGAGGTTCAACTTATCAGATTGTTGGAAAAATTCAAAGTAATCTGGATTTATTAAATGATAATTTATTTTTCTTACCACTGAACCAGGCACAGGAAATACTGGAAATGCCCGGTGAAGTAACAGAATTATTGATTATAACACCAGATTATGAAAATGCAGCTACAGTTTTACCGAGAATTGAGGATTTCCTTGCCAGCAATGATAATGCAGGAAAATACACCTTACTACTTTGGAATAGAGATTATCAGATGATTGAATTATTTGCAATGGCTCGGATAATTTACAATTTTATTTATATATTCATTATCCTACTGGCTTGTTTTGTCCTGATAAATACACTGATTATGATTGTAAATGAAAGAACCAGAGAAATTGGTATGATGAGTGCTTTGGGTTTGAAATCTCAGGAAATACTTTATCTTTTTGCAATGGAAGGTATAATTATCGGTGCCCTGGGAAGTGGTATCGGGGTTATTATTGGAGGGATTATAACCAAAGTATTTTCTATTATAGGGATGGATTTTGGCGCAGCCATGGAAGGAATGAATGCTGATTTAATGTTTGAACCGGTATTCTATACTGTCTTCAGTCTGGAAAATTTGATTTTCGCCTTTATTCTGGGCGTGGTGGTAGTTACATTTGCCTGTATTATCCCGGCCAGGATGGCAGCACGAATGGAACCCAATGAGGCATTAAGGTAAATAGATAAGGAATAATAAGAAAGGAGTTTAATAATGCAAAAAAAATGTAAAAGTTTTTTTATTGGATTAATTGCAGTTGGCATATTTATATTTTTCTCTTTTGCAGTATCAGCCCAGATGTCTGCTGAAGAAATAATGGAAAAAAGGGATGATAATGAATATATACATTCAGCCCGGATGAGTGCAACTATGGTTATCAGTCAAGGGGGAAGGGAAATTGAAAAAACGATGGAAATGTTTTCCCTGGAGGGGGATGCCCTGGTAGAGTTTACCAATGCTGCTGATCGCGGGACCAAATATTTAAAAAAGGAAGATAATTTGTGGATGTTCTTCCCAGATGCTGAGGATATCGTAAAAATTTCCGGGCATATGCTGGAGCAGGGTTTTATGGGAAGTGATTTCTCTTACCAGGAGATGATGGAATCCGACAAGCTGACTGAATTGTATACATTTACTCTCTTGGAAGAGGATACTTTTAATGATCGTCCCTGTTATGTTTTGGAAGCCATTGCGGTTCCCGGTCAAAAAGTATCTTATTACCGAAGAGTAACCTGGATAGACAAGGAGCGTTTTGTCGGTTTAAAAGAAGAACTTTATGCAGAAAGCGGGAGGTTATTGAAGGTAAGCGAGGTACAGGAAATTGAAGAAATAGAAGGTAGATGGTTACCGATTAAATCAATTATGGAAAACAAATTGCGCAAAGATACCTACACCCAATTTATAATAAATGAAATTGATTTAAATCCCGAATTGGATGAAGATATGTTCAGCCTGCAAAGCTTGCGTTAAAAATTATAGTAATATAAAAAGAAAAATTTAAAGATGTTCTATTGTGTTTTAAAAATACACAAGAGGACATCTTTATTATTATAAAAATTAAAAATATTTTATTCTAACCAGAATTAGAGGCTTTCGGTTTCACCGGTACCACCAAACAAGATAAGGTTTGTCACCAACAGACATGTTTCCAGAAGTGATATGGATAAAGCTGTCAATATTATAAATCAGGTAATAGCAAACCTTCGGAAATTATAATTTTAGAAAGCAATTTTTATGATACAATGATTAAAATGATTTAAAAACAATAAGAAAAACTAAAACCAGAAGTTTTTAAAAAATGAGGTGAGGTTTAAAATGATCCAGGAAGACAGAATTGCTTATCTTAATGATAAGGAAGAGCAAAAAGGGGAATATATCATTTATTGGATGCAAGCTTCCCAACGTGTCAGGTATAATCAAGCATTAGAGACCGCTATTAGAATAGCGAATAAGCGTTCACTGCCGGTTCTGGTTTATTTTGAAATAACAGACGATTATCCGGATGCCAATTTCCGACATTATTTTTTTATGATAGAGGGATTACGGGAAATAATGGAGGAATTAGAAAAAATGGGGATCCAGATGATTGTAAACTACCACCCGGATGAGAAAAGCGCTAATTTGTCAGAATTAGCAAAGGATGCGGTGATGGTTGTTACTGATTGCGGGTATCTAAATTTTCAGCTTGAATGGCGGGAAAAATATGCTCAGGAATTACCATGTTTGCTAATCCAGGTTGAAAGTGATGTTGTGGTGCCGGTAGAGAGCGTTTCAGCTAAAGAAGAGTTTTCAGCGGGTACCTTTCGGCCAAAAATAAATCGTTTACTGCCAAAGTATTTACATCCAATCGATATGACCATTCCGGAGAAATCCTCAATTAATCAAGATGTAGCCTCTTTTTCAATAAGCAATTTACAAGGTGCTCTAAAAAAGCTGTCGATAGATACTTCAGTGTCCCCTTCTCCTGTTTTCCATGGAGGTACAAGTAAAGCAGAAAAACTATTGCAAAAATTTATTGAGGGAAAAATATATCGATTTGAATCTTTGCGAAATAATCCTGCTGAAGATTATTTGTCACATATGAGTCCATATCTGCATTTTGGACAGATTTCTCCATTATATATTGCATTAAAATTAAAATCAGAGTCACCGGCTGAAGCGTACCGGGTGTATCTGGAGGAATTAATTGTTCGCCGTGAGCTGGCAATAAATTTTGTTTATTATAATGCTAACTACGATAAGTTTAAAGGGCTGCCCAGATGGGCCAAGAGCAGTCTGGAAAAACACCAGCATGATACCAGAAAAAATATTTATTCAATTGCAGAATTGGAGCATGCATTAACACATGACAGTTACTGGAATGCAGCCCAACAGGAAATGGTATTTACTGGCAAGATGCATGGATATATGCGTATGTACTGGGGTAAGAAAATATTAGAATGGAGCCCAACACCCCAGGAAGCTTTCCAGAGATGTATCTACCTGAATAATAAATATGAGCTTGATGGACGTGACCCTAATGGATATGCCGGAGTCGCATGGTGTTTTGGAAAGCATGACCGGGCATGGAAAGAGCGACCGATATTCGGTAAAGTACGTTTTATGAATGACAATGGTTTAAAAAGAAAGTTTGATATGGAAAAATATATTCAGAAGGTCCAAGATCTAAAGAAGAGATAAATAAAAAATAATATCTATAATATTTTATAGCGGTGAGTAATAGATTTAATTTATAACAGGAGAACAGCTATGCTGACTCAACAACTTATTGTTATAGTAATATTAATAGCAACAATGATTCTTTTTATCTTCGATGTTTTGCGGGTGGACCTGGTAGCTATTCTATGTATGTTAACATTAGGATGGTCTGGAATATTAAAACCCTTAGAGGTAATTTCAGGCTTTTCCAGTAATGCAGTTATAGCCATGATAGCTGTTATGGTAATGGGTTTCGGGATTTCCAAAACTGGCATTATGGAGAAATTTTCCCGCTGGATTTTAAAAATAGTGTCTGGCAGTAAGCGGAAGCTAATTTTTATAGTATCTCTTTCAGTAGGATTAGTTTCGGCTTTTATTCAAAATATTGGTGCTGCAGCTCTTTTTTTACCAATAATTATAACCATAGCCAAAAAAGAAAATTATCATCCCTCTGAATTGATTATGCCCGTGGGTTTTGCAGCTATCTTGGGAGGTACTCTAACCATGGTAGCTTCAGGTCCTCTGATAATTTTAAATGATTTATTAAGAGATGCAGATTTAGAGCCATACAGTCTTTTTAGTGTATCTCCTATTGGAATTTTGTTATTATTATCAGGTATAGCCTATTTTTTCTTTTTCGGTTCCTATATCTTACTTAAAAGAGAAGTCGAACCAGCCAAACCAAAGCAGGAATTGTTAATTGATTCATGGCAGTTACCCAGTAAAATTGGACATTATATCATACCAGAAGATAGTCCTTGCTTCTACTGTTGTGCTGGTTCCTCTTATTATTAATTTATCGGTATTAGTAGAGATGGATGCCAGGCCTCTGGTACTTCTGGTAGCAATATGTGCTGCTAATTCATTTATATTGCCTACACACCAGGTTAATGCTATGCTAATAACAGCCGGCAGCTATGAGAATTCTGATTATCTAAAGACTGATGGTGTTATGACTTTAATATTTCTCCTGGTTGTTACCATTATTTTTTACTTATTTTATCTTTAATCTTTAAATTTTTTTAAATTAAGGAGGATATTATATTTATGTATATTGAACAGTTTTATGCACCAAAGATTGCTCACAGCTCTTATTTGTTAGGAGGAGAGGAAAATTGTGCTATTGTTGATCCCAGCCGTGATGTTGACAAATATATTGCTGCTGCCAAAAATATGGGTTTTAAAATAACTCATATTCTGGAAACACATCTACATGCTGATTTTATATCAGGTCACATGGATCTAGCCGAAAAAACAGGAGCTAAAATTTATGCACCGGCTTCTGCAGACTGTCAGTTTGAACATCAGGCATTAAAAGAGGAGGATGAATTCCAAATTGACAATATTTCAATCAGGGTATTGGAAACCCCTGGTCATACACCGGAACATATTGCCTATGTCGTTACTGATAATTCCAGGGGTAAAGATCCTGTAGTGTTATTTTCCGGTGATACTATGTTTGTAGGAGATGTGGGGAGGCCGGACTTATTTCCTGGCAGGGCTGAGGAATTAGCCTCAAAGCTGTTTAATAGCCTGAAAAAATTAAAGGAATTGCCTGATTTTTGTGAAGTACTTCCGGCTCATGGAGCAGGATCTCTCTGTGGAAGAGCCATGGGAGCAAAAAGAAGAAGCACAATTGGGTATGAAAAGAGATACAATGAAGCATTACAGATTGATTCAGAAAAGGAATTTATTGCTTCTTTAACCAATGACATGCCGCCGGCACCAGACCACTTCAGCCGTTGCAGTGAGATTAATCGGGAAGGTCCAAAATTAATACGAAAAATGAATCCCATAAAGCCTTTGTCACCAATAGAATTTGGAAAGCTAGCAGAATCTGATGAATATGTGATACTGGATTGCCGCAGCTATGATGCCTTTGAAGGACAGCACATTATAAACTCATATGGTATTGATTATGACGGAAATTTCCCGACTTTTGCCGGTTGGGTTATTCCCCCCGAAAAGAAGATTCTGTTAGTGACACCTGATAGAATTTCTGCTGAAGAGGTAGCAGTATGGCTTCGGAGAGTCGGTTTGGATAATGCATATGGTTACCTGGAAGGCGGAATGTTTGAATGGGCTAAAGACGGATTGCCAAGCCGTCATGTACTGCAGGTTTCTTCTCCTGAATTGGAATCTTTAAGGGAAGATGATGATGTTAAAATACTGGATGTCAGGGCAGCATCCGAATTCAAAGAAAGACACATAGAAGGTGCGATTAATATATCTGCTCCTGATTTGAGAGAAAGATACAAGGAACTAAGTAAAGAGGAAAAGTATTATGTGGTGTGCAGCACCGGTCATCGTTCAACCCTTGCAGTTTCTTTACTGTTACAGCGAGGGTTTGAACAGCTGGTAAATGTTGCCGGTGGTATGACTGGATTGGGCGAGTTTGGTGAAAACCGTGAGATGATTCATCAATGGGGAAGTTTTCCTTATCGTTGGAAAATTGATAAAAAATAAAATAAGTTGATTACTAAAGGAGTGATGGTAAATGCAATTTCTAACTATGAAATTATGGTCCCCTTATGTAGTGGGTGCAGGGATAGGAATTTTAAGCTGGTTCACTTTTTTATTGTCCAATAAACCTATTGGCTGTTCCACTGCTTTTGCCAGGACCAGTGGAATGCTTGAACAGGCCTTATCAGGCAGGTCAGTTGCAAAGCAGCCGTATTATAAGAAATTCGCTGCTGTAATTGATTGGGAGTGGATGTTTGTGCTGGGTATTATCATTGGATCATTAGTTTCTTCCCTTCTTTCTGGAGAATTTCAATTGAGATTAATTCCTGCAATATGGATGGCTAGATTTGGAATAGAATTTTTACCACGTTTTATTACCGCTTTGTTAGGTGGAATTGTTTTGGGAATTGGAGCTCGCTGGGCTGGGGGCTGTACTAGTGGTCATGGCATTAGCGGAACTATGCAGCTTGCAGTAAGCAGTTGGATTGCAGTAATAATATTTTTTATCGGAGGAGTGCTAACTGCTCAATTTATCTATTATGGACTGGGAGGTTAGAAATGTTAAAAAAATTACATTCACAAAAGAAAACTCAGCTTCTTCTTGGTCTTATTATGGGTATTATTTTTGGTTTCTTGCTACAAAAGGGCGGAGTAGCAAAATATAATGTAATTATGGGACAATTACTTCTAAAAGATTTCACGGTAATTAAAATAATATTATCTGCAATTGTTGTGGGGATGATTGGCATTTACCTGTTGAAGGCAATAGGAATGGGAGAATTGCACACGAAACCAGGTTCTATCGGTATGACTGTTGTGGGAGGTTTAATTTTCGGAATTGGTTTTGCCTTGTTAGGGTATTGCCCGGGGACAATATCAGCTGCAGTTGGACAGGGAAATTTAGATGCATTATTTGGAGGTTTAGTAGGAATTATAATCGGGTCCGGTATTTTTGCACATCTTTATCCCCGGTTGGAAAAATTTCTAAAGCTGGGCTGTTTTTTACCCACATTCCATATGGCTATTCCCAATAATGAGGTTAATACTTGGCATAAGTGGAGGCAAGTTATTTCCAGAATTAATTTTCACACGGTCTGCCGTCCCCTGGTATTTGGCTTATTATTATTCCTTCTTTTGATTTTTGAAAGTTGTTTTATTTATTCTAATGGTAACCATATTCCCACTATTCAATATGAGATTATTGATATTTATCCACATGATAGCAAAGCATTTACCCAGGGTTTAGTCTGGAAAGATGGTTTTTTATATGAAGGAACCGGGCTTTATGGTAGTTCATCTTTGCGCAAGACAGACTTCAAAAATGGCAGAATATTAAAACAGTACAATCTCCCAGAAGACTTTTTTGGTGAAGGCATCACGATTTTTAAGGATAGAATATACCAATTAACCTGGAAGGAACAAACCGGATTTATTTATGATTTAGATACATTTCAATTGTTAGAAATATTTTCCTATGAGCATGAAGGGTGGGGAATTACCCATGATGGAAAATATTTAATTATAAGCGATGGAACATCCGTGTTGAGTTTTATAGATCCCCTTACAATGGAAGAAATCAGGCAAGTCGAGGTGCATGAAAAGCAAAGGTTAGTTGACCGAATTAATGAGTTGGAATACATTCAAGGTAAGATTTTTGCCAATATCTGGCAAACCGATAAAATCGCAATCATTAATCCGGAATCTGGTGAAATCTTGTCCTGGTTAGATTTGAGTAGTATTAAGAATTTACTGGATAGTAATCAGAAAATTGATGTCTTAAATGGCATAGCCTATGATTCGAACAATAATGAATTATTTATTACCGGCAAATTATGGCCGAAGATGTTTAAGATTAAAATCATTGATAGGTACTAGCAAATGATTTAATAATAATTGAAGAATATTAATAACTTAAAATGAGTAAAAGGAGAATAATAGTGCAAGATATTCAAGGATGTAAAAATGAAATCCAGGATTTGTTAAATAAAAATATTCAATGTACCTGCGGAAAAGTACATCATGCAGATATAGAGGACGTCATAATTGAAAATGATGCAATAAAACGCTTACCTGATTTGCTGGGAAAGTATCAGCATAAAAAAGTTTTTTTAATAGCAGACAATAACACATACGCTGCGGCAGGGAAAAAAGTAGAAAAAATCTTAAGGGAACGAAGATTTGATTTGACGATACATGTATTTAAAAGAAAGGGACAATTGGTTCCTGATGAAAATACGGTAGGAGAGTTTTTAATTCATGTCAAAAAAGATGTTGATATTATAATTGCAGTTGGCTCTGGAACAATTAATGATTTATCCAAATTTGTAAGTTATAAATTAGGTATTCCCTATCTAATTGTTGCAACTGCACCTTCAATGGATGGATTTTCTGCAGTAGGAGCACCCCTGATTGTAGATAATCTCAAAACGACCTACGAAGTTTTTCCACCAAAGGCGATTATTGCAGATATAGATATTCTGAAAAATGCCCCATCAAATATGATTAGTGCAGGACTGGGTGATATACTTGGAAAGTACACCTGTTTATGTGATTGGGAGCTTTCCAGGATTATTAACGGAGAATATTATTGTCAATATGTAGTAGATTTAGTTCGAGAATCTATCATAAAATGCACAAATAATGTGCAAGGAATCAAAGATAGAGATGATACTGCCATTGCTAATCTTACCGAAGGATTAATTTTAACCGGGATAGCAATGAGCTTTGTAGGAAATTCCAGGCCGGCTTCTGGTTCAGAACACCATCTGTCTCATTTTTTGGAAATGATGTTTTTATTTAGAGGTAAAGAAGCTGTTTTACACGGAACCAAAGTAGGAATAACCACCATTGCTGTTATTAAACTTTATCAGATGCTAAAAAGTGAAAAAATCAATTTTTCGACTTCAGTTAAAAAAGTCCAAGCTTTCAATAATGAAAAATGGCAAGAAGAGATAAGAAGAATATATCAGAAAGGTGCGCCTGCGGTTTTGGCTTTGGAGGAAAAATCCAAGAAAAATTCATTGCAAAAACATAGAGAAAGAATTCAAATCATTCAGAAAAAATGGCCTGAAATTGTGAGGGTTATCGATGAACTGGTACCAGATTTTAGTATTATTGAAAGAATTTTAAAAGAGGTGGGGGCACCAATTAATCCTATCGAAGTTGGCATTGATGCCGATACTTTTTCAAATAGCTTGATTTATGGAAAAGAAATCAGAAATCGTTATACAGTTTTGCAACTATTGTGGGATTTGGGTTTGCTAGAAGAATATTCCAAGAGAGTTGTAGACTACTTTTTTCAGGAACAGAAAAAAGAGAAAACATTTTCCCCGAATAAGAAAATAGAAATATTAAAACGGATAAAATGTTTTATTCTTGATATGGATGGTACCTTTTACCTAGGAGACAGGATACTCGATGGTTCTTTACAATTCTTAGATAGTGTAAAAAAATGTAAAAAAAATTTTTATTTCTTTACCAACAATTCCTCCAAAAATTCCAAGTATTACCAGGAAAAATTAAGAAAAATGGGGTGTGTTGTGAAAGAAAGTGATATTCTGACATCAAATCAGGTTATAATTCAATATATTAAAAATAACGAGAAAGGGAAAAAGATATATCTTGTTGGCAATGATTATTTAAGAGAAGATTTTAAAAAGGCCAAAATAGAGCTCGTAGAAGATGGTCCTGATTTGGTTGTAGTTGGTTTTGATACCACATTAGAATATCAACGTGTATCAAGGGCATGTCATTATATTCGGAATGGCACTCCCTTTTATGCGGTTAATCCTGATTTTAATTGTCCTACTGAAACAGGTTTTATTCCTGATTGCGGTTCTATTTGTGCTATGATAACTGCTTCTACAGGAGTTAAACCTATCGTATTTGGCAAACCATCCCATTATACACTTCAATATATATTAGAGCATACAAACTTAAAAGAAGAAGATATTGGTTATATTGGAGATAGACTATATACAGATATCGCTATGGGAGAAGGAAATAAAATAAATACTATTCTAGTTTTGTCAGGTGAAACCAAGAAGAAAGACCTGGCTAATTCACCTATCAAGCCGGATCTGGTTTTCGAATCATTGCAAGATGTTAAAAAAACATTAGATTTACTTTGTTAATATTATTTTGTAGAATGTTGTAGCATTTTATGTAATAGATATCTTAATACCAGGAAGAAGAAACAATGTTTAAAAATTTTATAAAATATTATAGACCTTATTTAGGGATATTGTTGCTGGATTTAATTGCTGCTACCCTAATTGCGGCAGTTGACCTGGCTTTCCCGGCGGTTACCAGACATTTTATAAATAATATTATTCCCAACAATCAATTACGACTTTTTTATATATTTATTGGGGCTCTTGTTGTTCTTTCCATTCTCAGGGCAATTTCTCAATATATTGTAAATTATTGGGGACATGCTTTGGGTGCTCGAATGGAACGAGATATGCGAACAGATCTATTCAGACATTTACAGAATTTATCAGTTGACTATTTTGATAATGTGAAGACCGGTCATATTATGTCCAGAGTAGTACATGATATCAGTCGGATAGGAGGACTTGCTCATCATGGACCTGAAGACATTTTTTTGTCTTTTGTAATGATAATTGGTTCTTTTATTATTCTTTTCCAAATTGAGTGGAGACTTACTTTGATCCTATATGGCTTTTTGGTGGTTTTAATAGGGTATGCAGTAAATAAAAGAAAAAAAATGACTGAAGTTTTTAGATTAGTGAGAAAAAAGATTGCTAATGTAAATGCACAACTGGAGAATAGCATTTCCGGTATCAGAGTAGCCAAGTCTTTTACCAATGAGGAATTTGAAATGGAAAAATTTGACCTGGGTAATCAGGAATTTAATAAGTCAAGAGAAATGTCTTATAAGGTAATGGCAGAATTTTTTTCTACCATCATGTTTTTATCAAATTTTTTAAACATTATTGCCTTAGGCCTGGGAGGATATTTTGTTTTTAAAGATATCATTAGTATTGGAGATTTAGTAGCATATTTACTTTATATAAGTTTCTTTTTACAACCTATTCGTCGGCTGACCAATTTTACAGAACAATTACAAGAGGGCATTAGTGGTTTTGAAAGATTCGTGGAGATTATGAAAATTAAGCCGAGTATCATTGATAAGAAAGATGCCCTGGAATTAGAAAAAATTGAAGGTAAAATCGAGTTTAAAAATGTATCTTTCAGTTATAAGGAAAATGAGGTAGTCTTGTCAGGTATTGACCTGGTAATAAAACCTGGCCAGACTCTGGCACTGGTTGGACCTTCAGGTGCCGGGAAAACTACTTTGTGTCATTTGATTCCCAGGTTTTACGAGGTAGCTTCTGGAGAAATTCTCATTGATGGTGTCAATATTAAGAACATTAAACTTGATTCACTCAGGAGAAATATCGGGCTAGTACAACAGGATGTCTTCTTGTTTACCGGTACAATTAAAGAGAACATTTTATATGGTAAACCTGATGCCGCTCAAGAAGAGATAGTCCAGGCTGCAAAAGACGCCAATATTCATGATTTTATCAACAGCTTACCTGATAATTATGATACTTATATTGGTGAGAAAGGTCTTAAATTATCAGGTGGGCAGAAACAAAGAATATCATTGGCCAGAGCTTTTCTTAAGAATCCACCTATTCTTATTCTGGATGAAGCAACCTCTTCTTTGGATACCGAATCGGAATATATTATTCAACAAGCCCTGACAAGACTTACCATTGGTAGAACTGTTCTGGTAATTGCCCACCGTCTTTCTACTATAAAAAATGCAGATCAGATTATTGTTTTGACTAACCAGGGCATTGTCGAGAAAGGTACCCATAAACAGTTAATGGCAAATAATAAATTGTACGCTAAGCTTTATCAAGCTCAATTTAAAGGTTTTATGCCAGATGAAATTGAATAAAATATCGAATTTATAGGTGTCTAAAATTAAATATTTTTGATAGAAGTTTTATTAAGGAAAGATAAGACCTATATCAATTTTTAAAATAGGGTACCTGTTAATTTGATAGCAGTATAAATTAAGAGAATGGGCAGCAAAATATTTATTGCTTTTTTTAAGTTCTGCTGATGCAAAAAATGACTGATAATTGTTCCAAAATAAGCCCAAAGTAAAATTGAGATAAATCCAATGAAGCCAAGATTAATGCAAAAATTAAGATATATCGAGGACTATCAATTATTGAGTATAAAAACACTGAATAGAAAGATAAAGCATAGATGATTCCTTTAGGATTGAGAAATTGAAGTAAGAAACCCTTACCAAAGCCAAAAGGATGTGCTTGTTGTGTATTTTTTTGTAAGGAATAATCTAATTTAAGAATATTATAGGCTAAATACAGGATATAAATAGCTCCAATCCAGCGCATAATCGGCTCCAATCCAGGTATTGGATTTAGTAATATATTTGAAAAGAAACCGGCGAGTAGCAGGATTGAAAGAAAGCCAAGATAGATTCCATATAAAAAACCCATTGAGCTTTTAATACCGAAATTAATTGCCATAAAAGTGCAGGCAATATTATTTGGTCCGGGTGTAAAGGTAGTAATGAAGACAAAAGGAATTAGTGAAACAAAATCTATATTTTCCATAATTTACTGACAATTTTCTGGGAATTGTTATGCATATTACAGCAAAGATTAAACTATGTCAATAGTAAGTGCTTGCTTTATTTTGAATCAGTGTTACAATTATAAAAATAGTAACACTGATTCAAAATATGTTAGAACTAAAATATTTAATTGGAGGGTTTCAATGATAGAAAAGAAAAAATGGATTTTTATAATTGTCCTGAGCTTGCTATTGGCAAGTGTTTTCAGTATTTTTTGCTTCGCTGAGGATAAAAATATAACAGATATATTAGGTAGAGAAGTAGCAATACCAGAAAATATTGATAGAATTCTGGCTGTTGGTAGTTCCTTAAGAGAGATTGTTTCTTTTGGTGTAGTAGAAAAGTTAGTAGGAATTGAATACAGGGAAAAAGCCAAAACTGACGAAAAAGGTGCCCCTCAAGGGTCAGATTTACCCTACATGTTAGCTTTTCCTGAACTTTATAATTTGCCAGTAGTTAATGTGGGAGTAGGTGGAAGCGGTTTTAATCATGAAGTAATCATAAAGCTAAAGCCTGATATAATATTTATGGGAGCTAACAATGCACAACATGTAAATGATTTAGAGACTAAAACAGGGATACCCGTTATTGCCCTCTATACTGATCCAATTGGTACTCCGGAACAAGATAAATTATTTTACAATTCATTACAAATTATTGGAAAAGTCCTGGATAAAGAAGAACGAGCTGAAGAATTATTACAAATTATAAAGGAATATTCCAGGGACCTTCAAAATCGAACAAAAGATATTCCAGCTGAGGAAAAATTAACTGCTTATATAGGAGGCAGAGCCTTTTTTGGTTCCCATGGCATTACCGGCACCGATCCGCAATGGCCTCCATTCAGCTGGGCAAATGTAATCAATGTTGCCCATGAATTGTCAGATATGAGTTCCGGTTTGAATATTGATAAGGAAGCACTGGTAGGTTGGAATCCAGATGTAATCTTTATCTCACCTGTTTCACTGCCTATTATTAAAGAGGAATTTGGAACCAGTCCTGTGAAAGAGCTAAAAGCGGTTCAGGATAAGAATGTACATATTATTTTACCCTATTGCTGGTATGCTTATAATAAGGAAAATGCCATTGCAGATGCATATTATGTAGGGAAGATAGTTTATCCGGAAGCATTTCAGGATATTGATATAGACGAAAAGAGTATTGAAATATACAGTAAATTTTACGGTGATAGAGCTGCACAGGCATACTATGAACTCAAAGATAGATTCAATGCTTTTAAAGTATTTGAGTAAATATAAAAAGGCTGGAGAAACTGGAGAAATTGCCAAAAAGTATTACCGAAAAATATGAAGAATTAAATAGAAAAAAGATATTCATTGGGTTTTGTATTTTTCTTTTCTTGTTTCTATTTAGCATATATTCATTATCCATAGGAGGATATCAGTTATCAATAAACCAAATATATAATTCTCTAATTGGGAAAGGGGAGCATTCAGCTGATTTAATTATTTGGAATATACGATTACCAAGAATCATAGCAGCTATCATTGCTGGAATATCTCTTGCGGTTTCAGGGGCGGTAATGCAGTGTACTCTGCGAAATCCTCTTGCTTCACCTTATACTATTGGTATATCACATGGGGCAATGTTTGGAGCTGCCTCTGCCATCATATTATTTGGGATTGGAGGCGCTGAAAGTACTGGGAAGATATTTATAAATAGCCCATATTTAGTAACATGTTTTGCATTTATTGGTTCTTTTACGGCAGCTTTGGTTATTATTTTACTGGCAAAATTAAGGAAATTTACACCTGAAGCAATGATTTTAGCAGGAATTGCCATGGGATCTTTATTTTCTGCGGGAACAATGGTCATCCAATACTTTGCCAATGATTTACAATTGGCATCAATGGTTTACTGGACATTTGGAGATCTGGGGAGGCCTCTTTGGACAGAGGTTGGAATTATGGCGATTATTATGGTTTTTTCTCTTGTTTATTTTATTTATAAAAGATGGGATTATAATGCACTGGAAAGCGGGGAAGAAAGTGCAAAATCCCTGGGTGTAAATACTGAGAAGACAAGATTAATAAGTATGTTAATAGCGGCACTTTTGGTATCGGTTAATGTAGCTTTTTTAGGTATAATTGGCTTTGTAGGATTGATATGTCCTCATTTAATAAGAATACTAATAGGAGGAGATTATAGATTTTTGATACCCGTTTCTGCCTTATTTGGGGCAGTTCTATTATTAGTATCAGATACCATCGCCAGGACAATAATTTCTCCGATTGTATTACCTGTTGGTATCTTGACATCTTTTATGGGTGCTCCATTATTTTTGTATTTATTGGTAAAAATTTACAAGTAGGATACACATTAAGCTGATATAAAGCTTTGCGAGCTAGTTATGAGTGATATAATAAAGAAGAAGGATTTAGATGAGGGAGATTTTGCCATGATTGTATCGGTTGATAATATATATTTCTCATATAATAGTAAAAATGTTCTGAAAAATTTAAAATTTGAAGTAAATAGAGGTGAGGTTATATCTATACTCGGAGTAAACGGAGCTGGGAAATCCACCCTTTTGAAATGTATCAATAGAATGTTAAAACCAAAAAGAGGAACAATATTAGTTGATAATTCTAACCTCAATGAACTCAATAGTGGAGAGATTGCCAAGAAAATAGCCTATGTTTCCCAAAGTGTTCATAGCAATTACATAACGGTATTTGATGCCGTGTTATTGGGTAGGAAGCCACATATTAAATGGGAAGTTTCCAAAAAAGACATTGAGATAACCGGTAATATCCTGAAATTAATGAATCTTGAAGAGCATGCCTTGAGATATACCAGGGAACTAAGCGGTGGAGAGCTACAAAAGGTAGCCCTTGCCAGAGCATTAGTTCAAGAACCGCAAATACTCCTTTTAGATGAGCCGACCAATAACCTCGATTTGAAAAATCAAATGGAAGTGATGAAAATTATAAGGAATATTTCAAAATCTCAAAATATTGCTTCTATTGTTGTCATGCATGATTTAAACCTTACTTTGAGGTTTGCAGATAAATTTATCATGCTAAAAGATGGAATGATTTATTCCAAAGGTGATAGTAGTATAATTAACTCAGAAAATATAAATGAAGTATACAATGTAGATGCCTATGTAGATAACTATAATGGGATACCTATCGTGGTCCTGGCATAGTAGTAATTTATTTCTATACATCACATCCAAAATACTCACAAAATTTTTTGAATAGAACATTAAAGGTATCCTACCATTAAAAATTTTGATTAACTTGATTTATAATGAAGGCCTCATTTTTATCATATTTGAATTACAAAAAAACAATTAGTAAAAAAATGGTTTCCATTTTTGTTTTCTTTTTACTTGTATATTCATAAAGAAGAATTAATAAGACTAAACAAATTGTAAAAACATATGAAAGAGAGGAAAAGAAATGGAAAACATTAAAAAATGGGAAGAAGAAATATTTGATATTATCAGAGAAATTATTATTGAAAGGGTTTTAGAAGAAGAATATTAGGTTTATCACCATATTTGTTTTTAAATGATAAATATTCATTGCTAGGCTGTCAATTATAAAGAAGATTAGTTAAAAGAAACAATCAAATGGTTAATTATGATTGTTTCTTTTTTGTTTTCCCTACAAAAATTATTCAGGAAAAAATATTCTAGAAATTTTTGTTTTTTTGATATTCAGTGCTACAATCATTATAATGTAAATATAATTATTTTTACTTGATATTATAAGCAGGTAATAAGGAGGGATTGTATTTGAATATTGCATTGGATATTATGGGTGGAGATTATAGCCCTGAAGAAACATTGAAGGGAGCTTCACTTTTTTTACAGGAATATAATTGTGAGATTACTTTATTAGGAGAGAAGAAACTAATTGAAGAAGGAATCAAAAAATACTCTATAAGGACAGAAAAGGTGAATGTAATTGATTGTCCCGATAAAGTTGAAAATGATGATCTGCCAACAGAAGTTATTAGAAAAAAGGCGAATTCTCCAGTTATGAAAGGTATGGACTTATTAAAAGCCGGAGAAAGTGATGCCTTTATCTCAGCAGGAAATAGTGGAGCAGTGATGGCAGCAGCTCTTTTTAAGCTGGGATGTATCAATAATATCAAGCGCCCAGCTATTGCCGCTGTTTTACCTACCTTAAAAGGAAAAAAGATTATTCTTGATATAGGAGCCAATGTTGATTGTAAACCAATACATCTGCTTAATTTTGCGTTAATAGGGTCAGCTTATGCCAAAGCCGAACTCCAGCTAAAAAATCCAGAAGTAGCATTATTAAATATTGGAGAAGAAAAAAGCAAAGGTAACCGTATCAGCAGAGAAACCCATGAATTACTTTCCAGAAGAGAAGATATTAATTTTATTGGAAACATTGAAGGTAGAGGTGTTTTCATGGGATTAGCAGATGTAATTGTATGTGATGGATTTATGGGTAATATTTTTCTAAAAACAGTAGAAGGACTGGCAAAAATGTTTATGACCGATTTTAGTTCAGAAATACTGGATGAATTGCCAGATAATGAGACTACCAGCTTATTAAAGGAGAAATTTTTTGAGTATGCCATAAAGAGAGATTATAAGACCTATGGTGGGGCTCCATTGCTGGGGGTTAATGGGATATGTTTTATCTGTCATGGCAGGTCTAAAGCAATAGCAATCAAGAATGCCTTAGCTAATGCAAATATCTTTATTGAGAATAAGGGGATGCAATATCTTAAAACAACAAGTTTTAAATTAGAATAACCTTCCAAGAATGAAGCCCAGTAAAAGACCAATTAAAAAAATAGTAGTTAAGATTCTAGCATCCTTAACCATTGCTATTCCTTTAAAGCGGATAACAACCAGAGAAACGAAATATGCAACGACATTTAATGTGATAAATATCGGCCAGGTAATCACTTTTGCAATGAGTGGCCCTATATAAGGAATTGATTGAATCAACGAGAGCGCATATGTAAATAAGTGGCTGAACATTTCAATTCCTATTCCAGTTAAAGCGACTACTGCAGCGATAAGGATTTTATCTATATCACTATATTGAAAAAGGTAGTATACCAGGGCAATTAAAAACAGAACTAAGATAAAGTCAAATGTTGAAACATTACTTCTTTTTGGAATTCTGGGCTTAAAATTTTGATTAAATTGATACTTTTGTTTTGATTTATTATTCATTTATTCTTATTATTTCCTGAAATTATTCAATTTTAATATACTAATATAATAGGCTAGGCTGATTTAACATCAAAGAAATCAAAGAGAAATAGTAAAAGAATAAAAATTAGGTATTTAGTATTATTTGTTATCATATAGAAATTAGATATTTATTGTCAAATGTTTTAACAATTCGCGTCGTGCGTATTGCGTATTAATCTACAGAACAAAGTATAGAATTATGCCTGATATAATTGTCAGTGGAATGGCAAATAATAGCCTTAATCCAATTATTTGGGGTTCGAAAAAAATAAAATCATAAGCAATGCGACTCAGTCCAATTGCTCCATAACCGATAAGCATGGTTATAATAACACTTACATGTGCCCCTTTCTGGAAAAGAGAACGAATAATGGGATAGACTGCATATGGACCGCCCTGTAATAATCCTGCCAAAAGGCCTCCGCTAATAATCCCTTTCAAACCACTTTCTTTGCCGAACCATTGCATAATTAACTCATCAGGCAATAAAATGCTTACTGCTTGGGCGATGAGAAGTGCAGCAAATATTAGAGGAATTAGACCGAAAAATGAACCTACCGCTTCTGAAAAGCCTTTTTTAGCTGATTCGGGTTTAGTGAAAACTAAATAAAGATACAATATAATAGCTCCCAATACAATAACTCGTTGAGCCCAATTTTTTCCTATAATGAAAAAAATCCAGTTCATAATTAAAACCTCTCTATCTTTGTATTTTAATTTTTAGTATAACACAAAGAAAAATTTTCTTTTGCTCAAAAAATTAGACCTGAAATGTATTATTTGTTAAAATCAATGTACTCTTTAAAAATTAGGACTATTTACAAGAGCATATATTTTAATTCAAAATTATTTTCATGCTCGGAAACTAAAAGTGAAGGTGTCAGAGATGTCTTTTCTATCAGTGATATTTTTAGCAATTGGTCTGGCAATGGATGCTTTTGCTGTTTCCATAACAGGTGGCATTGTTTCAGACAGAGTCAATTTTTTCTATGCATTTAAAATTGCCCTGTTTTTTGCCATTTTTCAGATGGGAATGCCCTGGCTGGGTTGGTTATTGGGCAGGGGTGTTTTCCAATATATAGCAAGTTATGATCATTGGATAGCTTTTATTCTATTATTTATTATTGGAAGCAGGATGATTTATGAATCTTTCCAGGATGGTGAAAAATGTAAACCTATTGATTTTAATAAAATTTCTGTATTGATATTTCTGGCAATTGCTACAAGTATTGATGCTTTTATTGCCGGAGTGAGTCTTTCTTTGTTAGAAATAAACATTAATTTGGTAATTATTGTTATTGGATTGATAACATTTTTTTTAGCTCTGATTGGAGTCAGAATAGGGAAGGTTTTGGGATGTTTGGTTGAGAAATATGCTGAATTGACTGGTGGTGTTATCCTTGTTATTATTGGTATTCAAGTCTTGGTACAACATATTTATCTTTCATAAATAATAAATCTTAACTTGGATGTAAAAGAATTATTACTTGTTTGCCAGCAAAATGATTGCTATTTATAATTAGAAAGAGGTTAGTTGAAAATGGATGGTAATAATATGAAAAATATTTTTTATTATATTAAAGTAACTGGTTTATTATTAATTATGTTATTTTTATTAACAGGTTGTTTCTTTTTCCCCCAGGGTTCAATTTATGTAACCAGTGAGCCTTCCGGGGCGAAAATATATCTCAATGGTGACTATGTTGATAGAGTGACACCCTCTTTAATTCCAAATATTTATCCAGGAACTTATTTGCTTAAGGTTACTTTAGAGGAGGAATCTATTGCTGATGAAGAATCCATAAATGTGCTCCAAAGCCAGGTTACATCTGTACATTTTTCTTTAGTGTCCAAGATAAGTTATCGAGCTTTATGTATAGGTGTGGATGATTATGAAAGTCCTGGGATAATAGATTTACGTGCACCTTCTTATGATGTGGCAAGACTTATAGAAGTTTTCGAAAAGTCCCGTTTTGGCGATGAGCAGCACACTTTCAACCGCATAGATACCCTTCTTGGCAGTCAGGCTACCCGGGATAATATCTTGCAGTCGATTGCATCATCTTTTGCAAAAGCAGACAGTAATGATGTTTCATATTTTTATTTTTCAGGCCATGGTTGGAGTGACGGGGATACCAGTACCATATTGCCACATGATGCTATTGCAGAAAATGCTTCTATGGATATAAGTGCAGATGATTTAGCATTAGCACTTGGCAGGATTCTGGGGACGAAGATAGTAGTCCTTGATTCCTGTCATTCCGGAGGTTTTATTGGCAAAGATGTTTCTATTTCTGTACGTGGAATAAGAGAAAATGATATTAATCAATTTAATAATAATCTAATAAAATCTTTTGAATTATATGATTTACAATTAAGAAAAGATAATCTTGCAAAAAAATCGTTTAAAGTTATAACTTCTGCATCCGGTGACCAGGAATGCTTCGAAACCATTAACCACCCCATTGATGGTAATCCATTTGGCTATTTTTCTGCCTCACTGAGTGAGGGATGTGGTTACAATGATTTCGTCGCGCTTTTGCCGGCTGATTATGATATGAATAACCAAATTACTCTTAATGAAATATATCTGTATATTAAAGACTCCTTAAAATTTACCAATCAGGATGTTCAGGTTTATCCCATCAATTCTTCTTTTAGCTTTCTAGAATACTAAACAAATGTAAAGAGTTATAAGAGTTGACAATTATCAAATATTCGATATAATAAGTAGACGAGTTTTTTTATCTAGAAAGAATAATATAATAGAATAAGTAATTATCATGTTTTATATTTGTTTTGTTATCTTTAGTTATATAAATCTTATTTAGTTTAGCTTAGAAATCAGAAAAAACCATACTAATATTTTCCAAAAATACTTATAAGTCTAAAGATTTGTAATCAAATAAAAAATCGAAAGAAAAAGAGCTAAAAAGTGATAAAAAGCTAAACCTCTTTAAGGGGTTCTTAAAGCCACCCGCTATGCGGGTGCGATATTCACTATGTATTTTACAGTTTTAATGTAGTCAAAAAACAAGAAAGACTATGTTTAAATAAAAAAAATGATAAGGAAGGTGAGTAAATTTGAAGAAAAATAATTTGAAGTCTTTTGTGATTGTTGTGATGGTTTTAGCAATTATGTTAAGTTTGAGTGTTAGTATAGGTGCACAAGAAACCATTGTCTTTGCTGACGCTGGATGGGAAAGTATCCGTTTTCACAGTTATGTGGCTGGAATTATTATGGAAGAGGGCTACGGCGATTATTCCATGGATATGGTTTCTGGATCAACTCCTGTAACGTTAATGGGCTTGAGACAGGGTGACATTGATGTGGAAATGGAGATGTGGACCAGTAATATTATCGAGGTCTACAATGAGGCTCTTGAATCTGGTGATATTGTGGAATTAGGTGTTAATTTTGATGATAATGCACAGGGTTTTTATGTACCTACCTACGTCATGGAGGGTGATGCGGAAAGAAATATAGATCCTATGGCCCCCGGCTTGAAAACCGTTAAAGATTTGGCGGATTACTGGCAGGTTTTTGAAGATGAAGAGGACCCCTCCAAAGGAAGAATCTATGGTGCTATACCGGGATGGAAAGTTGATGAAATTATGAGGACTAAAGTGGAAACCTACGGTCTTGACGAATATTACAACTACTTTAGTCCAGGCTCTGATACAGCTCTAAGTGCTGTCATTGTCTCTTCTTACGAAAGAGGCGAACCGATAGTTGCTTATTATTGGGAACCAACCTGGATTATGGGTATGCTAGATATGACTTTACTGGAAGATGAACCTTATAGTGAAGAATTGTGGAACAATGGCTATGCCTGTGAATTTGAAGCTATGGAGATTACAATTGCTGCAAATGCAGAGTTTGTGGAAAGGAATCCGGAATTGGCTGAATTTTTGAGCAAATACAGCACCAGCAGTAAGTTGACCAGTGAAGCCCTGGCGTATATGAGAGAAAATGAGACAGATGAACGTGCAGCAGCAGTATGGTTTTTAGAGAACAATGAAGATGTTTGGACTCGGTGGGTTCCTGAGGATGTTACCCAGAAAGTGAAAAATTCTCTATAATTTTATAGAAATATTATATATTTATAATCTAGAGATATTATTATAATAATTTATAATAATATAGTATAATTTAGGATAGGTAAGTATAGGTTGTTTAAATTCTAATTTAAACAACCTATACTAAATTATTGTTTTATAAAGCTTAATCCCTAATATAAAAAATCCAGAAAGGAATTTGCCTGCTTTAATCAATTTGTGTGGGCAATATTTTTTTAATATGATAAATATGTTTTTTGATTTTCCCGAAACATGGCAGCTCAATTTAGGTCAACATGTTGGTAATTTTGTAAGATGGCTAGTTCAAAATTATGCCCCATTCTTTGACGCTATCAAGGGTGGAATTTTATGGTTCTTATTGCAAACCAGAGATTTGTTTTTATGGGTTCCCTGGCCCATTGTCCTTATATTTATTTTTATAGTAGGCTGGAAAATTAAAAACTGCAAATCGGGATTTATGTTTTCCATTCTAATTTTTGCAATTGGAATTATGGGATTATGGGATGAAATGATGTTAACATTATCTGTTGTGTTAGTTTCAGTGGTCATTGCCTGTATTATTGCTGTTCCATTGGGAATTATAGTTGCTTATAATGAAAGACTGGAGAATATAGTCAGGCCTATTTTGGATGGTATGCAGACTATGCCCAGCTTTGTATATTTGATACCGGCGATTATGCTTTTTGGCCTGGGAAGCGTGCCGGCTGTTTTTGCTACAGTTATCTATTCTACTCCTCCGGCAATTCGATTGACTACCCTGGCTATAAACGGTGTTTCTAAAGAGATGGTGGAGGCGGGGCATGCCTTTGGTTCCACAACCTGGCAAATACTGACCAAAATAGAATTACCTCAGGCTTTTCCTACCATTATGATGGGAATTAACCAGACAACCATGATGGCTATGGCCATGGTGGTTATTTCATCCATGATCGGTGCAAGGGGGCTGGGCTTAAATGTTTTACAGGCAATTAACCGGATAGATATTGGATTGGGCTTTGAAGCCGGAATTAGTATTGTTATTTTGGCTATAACTATTGACAGAATAACTCAGGGAATAGCTAACAAATATAAATTTCCTAAATAACCGAAAATATATATTATAATTTTATTTTTCTGAATCAATATAAAGACTTAAAGGAGCTGTGAATGAGCGTAAAGATTAAGGTAGAAAATCTAACCAAAATATTCGGAAAGAAACCAAAGGAGATCTTAAAAAGGCTGCAGAAAAAACAATCAAAAGATGAGATATTTAAGGAAACAGGTCACACTGTCGGTGTCAAAAATGCCTCTTTTTCAGTAAACGAAGGGGAATTGTTTGTCATTATGGGTCTTTCGGGTAGTGGAAAATCAACCCTTATACGCTGTTTAAATATGTTAAACGAACCAACCTCAGGAGCCATATATATAGATGGTGATGACATTGTCAAATATGACCACCATCAATTGAGGGAATTCAGGCAAAAAAAAGCAACTATGGTTTTTCAGAATTTTGGATTAATGAATCATCGTACTGTTCTCGGTAACGTGGAATATGGTTTAGAAGTCAAAGGTATGGCACTGGAAGAAAGAAGAAAAATTGCCAGGGAAACAATTGAAGGTGTAGGTTTATCTGGATGGGAAGACAAATATATTACTGAGTTGAGTGGAGGGATGCAGCAACGTGTAGGATTGGCCAGGGCTCTGGCAAATAATCCTGATATTTTATTAATGGATGAACCGTTTAGTGCCTTAGACCCTTTAATCCGTAGAGATATGCAGCTTGAGTTGTTGGACATACAGTCGAAATTGAAGAAGACTATTGTATTTATAACACATGATGTTAATGAAGCTTTTAAACTGGGTGATCGCGTTGCAGTTATGAAGGATGCCGAGATTGTTCAAATAGGAGTACCTGAAGACATTTTGAATAACCCCTCCAATGCTTATATTGAAGATTTTGTAAGGGATATTGACCGCTCTAAAGTATTGCAGGCAAAACATATTATGTTTAAACCAGGCGCACTTGTGAGCATCTCGCATGGCATTAAAGTAGCCATTAAGGAGATGGAATCAAATGGAATTTCGAGCGTCTTTGTAGTTGGGGAAAATCGAAAACTGGGAGGGATAGTTACTATTGATGATGCTGTTGAAGCAGTTAAGAATAAGAAGAAGCTTACTGATATATTAAAACAGGATTATTTTACCACTGATGAAGAAGCTTATGTACAGGATTTAATACCCAAGGCAATTGAAAGCAAATATCCAATTGCAGTAATTAGCGAAAACAAAAAGCTGTTAGGAATTATTGTAAGGGTATCAGTTTTATCAGGGTTAACACATAATAATGGAGAATGAAAATAGTATATAGTCATTGGTATTTAGTATTTAGTTCAATAACAGTAGATCATGCAAACCAGTATAATAGATATATTTTATAAATATTTCTGATTTGAACTAGATTATCAAGATATTATTAGATAACAAAACAAACGACTAAAAATCAGAGATAGATTCTTTTTATTAACTATCCCTGTTTCGATTGTTAGACAATCTCTACCTCAATATGTTCGTTCTTTTCCTCGTCATGCACATCACATATCTTGCCGGAAAATTCAGGATCATTCATTGCTCTATTAAGTTCCTCCATATCAAAAGGAATGTCTTCTCCCCCAATTTTAACTGTGTCACTACCCATTTTGTTAGCAATATTAATTCCCCATCTAACCAGGCTGAAAGGAATTTTTACATTAACTTTTGGCTGATTATTTCTGGTTACATTTACTTTTATAAATCTTTTTTGTCTACCAGCAGGAAGCTGCTGCTGTTCTTTTTCTGATGATTTAAGAGCATCAATCAAATTAATTGCCTCATCATTACTAATTTTCCCCTCTTTTAACATATCCAGGACCTGTTTAATTTCTTCTTTCATTTAATTTACTCTCCCTATATTTTTAATTAAGAATGATTTTCTTTAAGTAGGTTAATAGCTTCATCTGTTGAAATTTCTCCGTTGTTCAGAGCATTTAATATTTCATTTCTATTGGGACTTTTAATATCATCAAAAAGTCCAAGTGCTGAGAGAAGTTTGTCTAATTTATTTTTGACTGTTGGATAGGAAATCCCCATCCTTTCCTGTACTTCCTTGATATTTCCGCGGGAACGAAGAAAAGTCATTAAAAAATTACGATCTTCTTCAGGTAGTGATATCAATTTATTGATGGGAAATTGTCCCTGAACAACTGTATTACAATTACTGCATTTTAATTCAGTAATATTTAACCTTGTACCACACGATGGGCAATTTGTTGGAATGTTTACCAAAGAATACCTCCTTTAAATTATTAATAATATTAACTCAGAATTATTATTTATTGTTATGATATTAATTATTATAATAATAAAATTAATAATGTCAATAGAAATTATAATATTATTAATAAAAATCATAATTATATTAATATTATTATTAAATTATCATAAATATTTACAGTAATTATTAATATTTAAAACTACAAAAAAAGTTCATTATGCTGTATTATTTTTCAATTATTTAGATTTTGGTGACCAACCAATGGAAATTACCATAGTTATTAGAAAATATGTACGGGTTTTGCCTATTTAGATAATTATTTGACATTATATCTAAATAGTGTATACTTGTAGAGTCACTTGTTAAAAAGGTGAGATCAATTTTTTGTTAATAATTGATTTACAGTAATATCTAAAATAGAGTCCTTTCTATCTTGCCATATTTTACCTCTAAGTTTAATGTTACTGACGAAAAATAAAAAAGGAGGAAAATACTATGCAAGGTAGTAAAGTTTATGTCGGAAATTTAAATTATTCCGTAAATAACGAGCAACTTGAAGAGCTTTTCGCTAATCATGGCACTGTAAAAAGTGTTAATATTATCGAAGGTAAGGGCTTTGGTTTTGTTGAAATGTCTACTCCAGAAGAAGCCGAAAATGCCAAACAAGCTTTGAACGATACTGAGTTTAATGGTCGTCCGTTGAAAATCGATGAAGCTAGACCGCAAAAACCTAGAAGAGATTTTAATAACAACAGAAGACGATATTAATTAATCTCTGATTGAAGTTATTATTAATAAAAAAAGACTCCTTATAAAGGAGTCTTTTTTTATTAATTCTTCCAGCATATAAAACATCTTCTTATTAATCGCCTTTCAAACATGAGCCTACAATAATATTGTTAGCAATAATTGCTAAGTTATACTAAACTATACAACAAATCTAATTGGAATTAGGTAAGAAATCAAGGTAACCGATACAGATAGAATCATGCCCCAGATTATATCGACAATTGTAATTAGTAAAGGCCAGTCTTGCAAGGTTGCCAGGTTAGTCAAGTCATATGTAGAATAAGTTAGAATTCCATAGAAAGCTGCTGTCGTTAGTGCGAAAATCAAACTTCTTTTTTCTATCGCCGGAACTAAGACAAAAAATACTAACCCTGTAATAAAGACCTGTAATAAAGATTAGATAAAATATAATAGCTGCTACCCAATTAATATCTGTTTTCATCATAAAACCAATCTGGTTCTGATAAAACCTAACCAGAGCATGTCAATAACAAAAAATACTGGCAAAGCAACCAAATAAAGTTTTGTGAACATTTTGACCCCCACAAACGATATTTTCTCCATAATTATATTATCATTATATGCTATAGATGCTAATTATTTACAGAATATCACCGGTTTCTACTAAATTGTTTTCATAACTAATCCAATCACAAAACACTAAAACCTCCCAGGTAAATTGTAGGAGAATAACCTAGTTCATCCAGGACTAGGAAATTTACCTTGCAGCTATATGCGTTTGGTCATCATAAACGATAATCAAGATTCACTTTATTCACTAAATTTGGTATAATTAATTGTTAATAAATCTTAATTTAGGCGGGTTGCTGGTTTATGACCATATTTAACACTGTTGCTAAAAATAAAGTGAATACAGAAATATTGCAAAAAGTAAGAGCTGAACAGAAATCGGTCTATGCCCTTGAGCATATGCTGGGTTACCATTTAAATGAACTAGAGGAATTGAGACCGCATAAGGATGATATCGAGTTTATTGCTAAATCTGACTATTCCGAAAACCCTGATTTAGTAGATTTGTCATATTGGTCCGAACGCATTGGAAATATTGAAGTGAGCATTAAGAAAAACGAAAAAATGATTACCAGGCTTTATGATAGATTATATTCTCAAATTATATTTAAGATGATTGAAGGAGAGGAATTAAGTCAGTTGGATGTATTCTTTTATAAAAGTAAAAAATACATCCAGAAAATCAGGAACGGTGAAATGACCTTTCAAAAATTGGTAGAACATTATAACTGGGAACTACAAAAATTTGAAGACGAAGGAAAAGATTAGATAAATAAAACATGTAAACGATTAATGGTGCCGAAGGGGGGATTTGAACCCCCACAGGTGCAAGACCTACTACGCCCTGAACGTAGCGCGTCTACCAATTCCGCCACTTCGGCAAATGGATATAAATCAAACCTACAATGATTAATTACTATATTAGGATAGATAAAATTAGATATCTTGTCAAGAAAATATCCTGCTAGTCACATAACCGTTAGCCTGTTAAATCAGTCCATCTGTTTTCAAAATGAAGATTTTATTATATAATAACTTCTAATTGTTTTGTTTAACCATGAATAAAAATATTAACAAGTCACCCGCGCTAAGCGAATGTGATATTTGTTACCTCAATTAATAATTGATGAAAGGTTTAAAAATTGGATAATAAAAAAAGAATTGTTGATTTGGAATTAAGAGATAGGATTACAGAGGTATTTTATATAAAAGAAGCTGAATTCAGGTTACGGAGAAATGGAAGAATTGTTGATGGTTTTTTAAAAATTGTTGATAATAGTGGGGAAATTGAGGCTATTTACTGGGATATTTCTTCTGAGAAGCTAAAAGAGATCGAAAAGATTAAACTAGCCCTTATCGAAGGACAGGTTATCAAGAAAAAAAACAATGGCCAACTACAAATGAGCATAAAATCATTAAAAGAGGCATCAGAATATAAAGAAGAAGATTTTATCCCTTCTTCAGGGAAAAATATCAAAGATGTAATGAGGCAAATTGATGAAAAGATTAATTCAATTAATAACCAATATCTCAAAAATTTATTGGTTTCCTTTTTTGATGATATGATATTTAGAGAAAAGTTTAAAAAAGCACCGGCAGCCAAGAAACTACATCAGGCTTATATTGGAGGCTTGGCTGAACATACTATTAATGTTGCTAATATTTGTGAGGCAATTTGCAAAATTCATCCACAGGTTAATAGGGATTTTTTAATTAGCGTGGCTCTTCTTCATGATATTGGTAAAATAGAGGAATACCAGCTTAATGGTACTATTGAATATACTGATAAGGGTAAATTGATTGGTCATATTGTTATCGGAACAGAAATGATTCAGGAAAGAATTAAACAAATGATTGATTTTCCCGATGATCTGGCAATTATGATAAAACATACCATCTTAAGCCATCATGGTAAATTTGAATTTGGTTCACCAAAATTACCCAGCATTCTTCCCGCTGTTGCCCTTTTTTATGCGGATGACACTGATGCAAAAATAAATGGTTTGATTAATTTAAAAGATCAGAATAAAAATATTGATAGAAAATGGAGTGAATGGGTTTGGTGGTTAGAGCGACCTATTTACCTTGCAGAGCAGAATATTATGGAAGAAAGTGTCAAAGAAACTAAGGAAGATTTAGAAGAATAAATGCTGAATAAACATAGTATAATTTACAGCTTATGATATTAGTGATACGCAATTAAAGTGAAACAGGAGGAAGCATATGCGTAACAGATTAGCAGAAGCAGTTTATAATCAAAAGGCAGATTATATTGAAATCCGCCTGGAAAATTATGAATCTACCCATATTCGATTTCAGGGAAAGGATATGGAGAAAATAAGTAGTTCCCAGGAGATGGGTGGAAATGTAAGGGCATTAGTTAAAGGGAAATGGGGATTTGTTACTTTTAATGGTTGGGATAACCTGAAAGAAAAGGCAAGGCAGGCTGTAGAAATTGCTACATTGATTGGCAATCAGGAAAGTTACCTTACCAAAACAGAACCCGTGGTTGAAAATTTACAGCCTGAATGTGGACGGGATTTTAGGAAAGTAAGCTTAAAAGAAAAAGCTGCTATGATGAAAAATTATAGTAAGATCATCATAAATTATAGCCCCAGGATACAGTCTTCTATTGTAAATTATACCGATAGATATACCACTATATATTTTGCCAATTCTGAAGGTTCTTATATCAAACATGAAAGACCTTATATAAGTATTCATTTTACTGCAATTGCCCGTAATGGTGATGATGTGCAAATGGCTTCTGAGAGTAAAGGAAGTGTCAAAGGTTATGATTCTGCTGAACAGTTATCATCCCTGGCACAAAAAACAGCTCGCCGGGCCGTTAAGTTGCTGAGAGCTAAATCAGTTAAAGGAGGGGAATATACTGTAATTCTTGACCCTATTCTTGCCGGTGTGTTTATACATGAAGCCTTTGGACATTTAAGTGAAGCAGATTTTTTGTATGAAGATCCCAGGATGCGAAATTTAATGAAATTGGGTAAAAAAGTTGGACCATCAGAGCTGAATGTTGTGGATGATGGTTCTTTGCCAAACTTATTGGGTTCAGCTAAATATGATGATGAGGGAGTACTTACCAGGAAGAATTATTTGATTAAAGAAGGCATTCTTGCAGGACGCCTCCATTCCCGGGAAACTTCAGCCAGGATGGGTGAAGATCTAACTGGAAACGCCCGGGCTATAAATTACCATTTTAAACCAATCGTAAGAATGACTAATACCTACATAGAACAAGGGGAAACTCCATACAAAGACTTGTTTAGTGGTATTAAGAAGGGGATTTATGCTCGACAGTTTTATGGTGGAAATACTACTTTTGAGATGTATACTTTTAGTGCAGGAGAGGGGTATATGATTGAAAACGGGAGAATATCCGAACCAATTAGAGATATTACCCTCACTGGAAATCTATTTGATACCCTGTATAATATTGATGGTATTGGTAATGATTTAAAGATTGTTGAATCAGGCGGTGGTTGTGGCAAAGCTGGGCAACAACCTTTACCGGTGACTTTTGGTAGTCCTCACATCCGCATTCAGAAAGTAATAGTAGGGGGTAGTCGCTAATATGCAGCAAATGATAGATAAAGTCAAACAAAAAGTGAATTCAGGTGAATTATTCAGGGTTATTTTTACTTCAATACCAGTTGAGTATGAAATGAATCAGTTAAAATCAAACAATATAGAAGAGACAGAGGGATGGGCATTAAGGGTTATCCATGATAATAAAATAGGATTTTCATCTTCGACTTCAAAGAATCAAATTGATGGAATGATTGACAAGGCATTGGAAGTCGTTCAATTTGGACAAGTTGCCATGTTTGATTTTCCTGATAAAATTACAAATGATAATAAGCAAGAAATAGAGTTATATGATGAATCCGTGCAAGACAAAAGTGTTTCAGATATGATAAAAACGGGAAATGAAATTATTAAACGAACCCTAGCAATAAATGCAGATTTACGTTGTGATGCAGAGATTTCCAAACAGGAAGGCCTTATTCAATATGCTAATACAAAAGGAGCATCGTTTTCTTATAAAAAAACCTCATTTTCTCATTCTGTCATGCTTCAAGATACAAAAGAGAATGATATGATGATGTTGATGGACTCTCTGCAATGGGGTAAGGATGGTTTGTCTCTTGAGCCCCTCTGGGAAAGATTGGAAAGAAATATAAAGTGGAGCGAAAAAATTGTTAATATAGAAAGTGATAGCATGCCGGTAATATTTACTCCCAAGGCATTATTGGTTTTATTATTACCATTTATTAGTGGGTTGAATGGGAGAATAGTAAATAAGAAGATATCTCCTTTACTGGATAAAAAAGATCAATTAATATGCAATCCTTTGTTTTCAATGTACAGTGATGGTACGATTGACTATGCCAATGGAAGTGCTCCCTATGATGATGAAGGTATTGCTATGCAGCGTTTTCCTTTCATAGAAAAAGGAATCTTAAAAAACTATTATTATGATTTACAGAATGCAGCTGAGGCAGGAGTGAAGCCAACTGGTAATGGAATCAGGCATGGATTTCATTCTTCCCCTTCACCGGGTGTCAGCAATTTAATTATTCCCGAGGGAGAAACATCTTTTGATGAGATGATTAAAGATATTAAGGAGGGAATAATAGTAGATCAGGTACTGGGATTAGGACAGGGCAATGTTTTAAGCGGGGCTTTTTCCAATAATGTGCAGCTGGGCTTTAAGATAAAAGACGGAAAAGTAGTCGGAAGGATTAAAAATGTCATGATTGCTGGAAATGCCTTTGAAGTATTAAAGGATATTGCAGCTATAGGAGATGAAGCAAGATGGGTTTCCGGCCAGTATTATTTCCCGCACATTTATGTGAAATCTTTATCAGTCTCAACAAAACAATAAAAGGAATTTATCATGAACATCATCGTACCCATCAAGCAGGTCCCGGAGACCAGCCGGGTAAAGATAAATGAAGAAACAGGCACCATCATCCGTGATGGTGTGGAAAACATCATCAATCCCCTGGATCTTTATGCTATTGAGGTTGCCCTCAATCTAAGGGATGATACAGGTGGTAAGATTACAGTCATCAGCATGGGTCCTCCCAAGGCCGAGAGCGCCTTAAGGGAGGTCATAGCCATGGGAGCAGATGAGGCAATATTGGTCTCAGGCAAGGAATTTGCCGGTTCGGATACCTGGGTAACTGCCTATGTCTTGTCTTCCTTGATCGCTAAACTTAAGCCCTATGATCTGGTGATAACCGGAGAAAGGGCCACCGACGGTGATACTGGCCAGGTAGGTCCGGCAATAGCCTCTTTTTTGGATATCCCGCTATCTACCTATACCAGAAAGATTGACAGTATCGATAATAATCATATTATCACTCAGCGGCTAATCGAAGAGGGTTATGAGAGTCTGAAATTACCATTACCGTCACTTCTTACTGTCATCAAGGAAATTGCCTATCCGCGTTTACCAACCTTACGTGGTAAACAGAAGGCTCGTAGTATCGCTATACCCGTCAATTCCAGCAAAGAGCTAGAGGTAAAAGAAGAGAAATTGGGATTAGCCGGTTCTCCCACCCGGGTAGTCAAAATCTACCGTCCGAAGGTTACCCGCAAGGGCACCCTCTTACAGGTAAAAGATGACAAGACCCTACAGCAAGCAGTCGATAGCCTGATCTCTTATTTAAAAAGAAAAAAGATAGTATAATTAGGAATAAGACAATGAATAAAAACGAAATCTGGACAGTTTCTGAAATAAGCCAACAACAAGAGATTAAACCAGTCTCCTTTGAACTGTTAGCCAGGGGAAAAACCCTGGCCGAAAAGCTAAAGGTTCCCTTAGCAGCAGTTGTTTTAGGGCATAATCTCTCAGAAAAAGAATTAACCAAATTAATTTATCATGGGGCAGATAAAGTATACTGGGCAGACCACAAAGACCTACAGTATTTTCTTGTAGAAAATTACAGTAACCTAATCCAAGACCTGATCATAAAGTATCAGCCCCAAATCGTCCTGGCAGCGGCCACCACCCAGGGCAGAACCCTGATGCCCCATCTATCAGTAAGGCTTAATACCGGTCTGACCGCTGATTGCACAGACTTACAGATTGAACAAGAGACCGGTCTATTATTACAGATTCGCCCTGCTATCGGAGGAAACATCATGGCTATGATTAAAACACCAGCAAAAAAGCCCCAGATGGCCACCGTCAGACCCAAGTCGATGCCGATTCCACCACCGGATGAAAATCGCACAGGCAGCATAATCCCACTTAAGGTCGATGAGTCTCTTTTGGATAACCGGGTAGAGCATCTGGGATATCTCAAAAACCAGCAACAAGAGGTTAATCTCTCTGCAGCCGATATCATCGTAGCAGGAGGCAGGGGATTAAAGAAAAAAGAGAACCTGAGCCTTCTTTATGACCTGGCCGGTAAGCTCGATGCAGCCGTAGGTGCCTCCCGGGAGGTAGTGGACCGGGGCTGGATCTCCTATCCCCATCAGGTTGGCCTGAGCGGTAAGACCGTCAATCCCAAGACCTACCTGGCTATCGGGATCTCCGGGGCCATCCAGCATCTGGCGGGCATGAAGACAGCCGAAAACATTATTGCTATAAACAGTGATCCCCAGGCAGACATCTTCAAGATCTCTGATTTTGGCATCATAGGTGATCTGTTTGAAATTATACCCTTATTGAAAGAGAAATTAGAGGAAGAAAGATAAGACCATGAAATACAATCCTGTTACTCCAGCAATAGTAGAAAAATTAAAACAGATCTGTTCTGACAGTACTGTCTTTACCGACAAAGAGAAGCTAGAACCCTATTCCCATGATGAGACACCTCTTGCACAATTCGCTCATTTTCCCGAGGTAGTAGTAATGCCCACTAATACCGAACAGATTTCGAAAATCATGCAACTGGCCACTGAAAACAAGATTCCGGTAACCCCCCGCGGGGCAGGCAGCGGACTCTCCGGTGGGGCCATCCCGGTCTATGGTGGTATCATCCTCTCCTTAGAGAAGATGAATAAAATCCTGGAGGTCGATGCCCAAAACATGATGGTCACCTTAGAGCCGGGAGTCGTTACCAATGAGGTCAATGAAAAGATCCAGCAACAGGGCCTCTTCTTTGCCGGTTACCCCATGAGTGTAGAGACCTGTTTTATTGGAGGTAACCTGGCTGAGAATGCCGGCGGAGGCCGAGCCGTCAAATACGGGGTAACCGACCGCTATATCATGGGTATAGAAGTAGTTTTACCCGATGGCAAGATAATCTCCTTAGGAGGAAAAATAGTCAAGGATGTCACCGGCTATAACCTAAAACAGCTCTTCATCGGCTCTGAAGGTACCCTTGGTATTATTACCAAGATCATAATCAAACTCTTACCCCTACCTCTAGCCAAGGTAGACCTGCTGGTCTTATTTAAAGATATCACAGATGCCATTAGCATAGTACCAAAGATTATGACCGAAACCAGGATTATCCCTACCTCTATTGAGTTTATGGACCAGCTCTCTGTCCAGAGCTCCTGTGAGTACCTAAACGAACATCTACCCTATCAGGATGCCGGAGCTATGCTTCTAATCGAGGTAGATGGTAATAGCCAAACTGAAGTGGACTCTCAATCAGAGACCATCGGTGAACTTTGCCTACATCATAATGCTCAAGAGGTTTATGTGGCCGATAACTATACCACCCAGGAACGGGTCTGGGCAGTCAGAAGAAACATTGCCGAGGCCTTTAAGGTCATAAGTCCCCAGCAAAGCGTGGAGGATATCGTGGTTCCCATCTCAGAGATTGCCCGGATGGTCCAGGAGATCCAAAAGATCTCTCACAAGTATGACATTCTAATTCCCTGTTACGGTCATGCCGGTGACGGCAATCTGCATGCTACACTGGTAAAGAATCCTGATCATTCCTACCAGAAGTGGCTGGAGATTGAACATGATGCACTAACAGAACTCTACCAGCTAGTCAAGGCCAGGGGAGGCACCATAAGCGGTGAGCATGGCATCGGCTCCAAGAGAAGAGACTATCTGAAGATGGTCTGCTCTCCAGTAGAGATAGAGCTCATGAAAAAGATCAAACAGGCTATTGATCCTAATGATATAATGAATCCTGGTAAGATATTTAAATAATTATAGTTAATGAAAATATTACAATAATCAAAATATAATTAACAATTAAATTCAAACAGTAGGATTAGAATGAAAGGTAGATAGAATGTTAAATCTTTTAGTTATTAGACATGGACAAACACAAAGTAATGTTGAGAGACGTTTTTCAGGACATCAAGATGATGAGCTAACACAGGAAGGAATATGGCAGGCACAACAACTGTCATATAGATTAAAAGATGAGCAAATAGATATTGCCTATAGTAGTGATTTAAAGAGGGCAATTCATACCGCTAAAATAATTCTTCAAGATCGAGATATTTCTTTATCAATAGAGCCTAATTTTAGAGAATTGCATTTTGGAGATTGGGAAGGATTAAAGCTGGAAGAATTTGATTCTGATATTGAAAAAGGAGATTCGCCAGGCTGGTGGAATCAACCAGATTCGCCACTTTCAGGAGGAGAGAGTGTCTTAGATTTACGCAAGCGAGTAAAAAATGCCCTGGATAAAGTTGTTAAAAAACATGATCGGGAAGATAAATGCCAAACAGCCATTATTGTTTGTCATGGAGGAGTAACCAGAATGATTATTGGACTCGCTCTAGACATCCCTGTTGAAAAAATATGGCATATCAGGCAACAATCAACTGCCCTTAATGTAATAAGATATGATAAAAATATGGGATTTCATGTTGGTTCTGTTAATGATATTGCCCATCTGACAATAATGGAAAAGAAAGAAGAGATTATTGAAAAATAATAAGATAAAAGAATTAATTCAAAAAATTTCACCCATTAATCACAATATTGAAAAAGAAATCTTAAAAGAATTTGATAATTTAACAAAACCCCTGAAAAGCCTGGGTAGACTGGAAAATATTACTGCTACTGCAGCTGGTATATATGGTTCAACCAACCCTGATTTAAGCAGAAAAGTAATCTTTTTAATGGTTGCTGATCACGGTGTAGTTGCTGAAAAAGTTAGTGCATATCCACCAGAAATTACCTGTCAGATGGTAAATAATTTTCTCAATGGCGGAGCTGCCATCAATGTACTTGCACGTCACTTTGGAGTTGAAGTTATTGTTACCGATATTGGTATTAAAGGAGAATTACAAAAAAAAGAAGGCTTTTTCAACAAAAAAATAGCCCAGGGAACAAAAAATATGGCCAGAGGTCCAGCTATGGTCCGAGAAATGGCAGAAAAGTCAATTTTAATTGGCTATGAAGTTTTTGAAGAAAGCTTTGTTAAAAAACAGATTAATCTAGTTGGACTTGGTGAAATGGGAATCGGCAATACTACTGCCAGTAGTGCCATTATCAGTCTTTTAACTAATACAAAACTTGAAGACGTAGTAGATATGGGCACAGGTCTGTCACCAAAAGAAATTCAGCATAAAATAGCAATAATCAATAAGTCTATTAAGATTAATCAGCCAAAACCTGAAGACCCTATTGATGTCCTGGCTAAGGTAGGTGGATTTGAGATAGGCGGATTGGTGGGCTGTATCTTAGCAGCAGCAGCTAGAAGAGTCCCGATAGTAATGGATGGCTTGATATCAGGTGCCTGTGCATTATTAGCGATAAAGATTGCTCCGAAAGTGCAGGATTATCTGTTTGCCAGCCATTGTTCGAAAGAAAAAGGTCATAAAATTGTTTTGTCTCATCTACACAAAAAACCAATATTTGACCTGGGTATGCATCTGGGAGAGGGGACCGGGGCTGTTTATGGTATGGATTTTATTGAAACAGGATTCAAGCTTTTAAATCAAATGGCTACATTTGATGATTTGAAAGAATCTCAAAAAAAATTTTAAAGAGATATGTATGAATAAAAGATTACCTAAACTGGTTTTAATTACCGGAGGGGTTCGCAGCGGAAAGAGTACATTTGCACAAAATATTGCCGAAAACTTCGGTAAAAAAATAACCTTTATTGCAACTGCCCAGGCCCTGGATAAGGAAATGAAAGAAAGAATTGCAAAACATAAAGCTAACCGGCCGAAACACTGGGAAACCCACGAAGAACCCTACCAGGTAGCCAAAGTTATCTCAAGGACGGGTCAGGGTTCAGATGTAATAGTGATTGATTGTCTTGGATTGCTGGTATCCAATCTAATGCAGGATTATCAGGAAAAAGGATTCAATAATTTGCTGGCTGATAATATTATAAAAAATATTCAGGAAATTGTTGCAGAAGCATTAAAATGTCCGGCAACAGTTATTATTGTGTCCAATGAAGTAGGATTAGGATTGGTCCCCGAAAATGCCATGGGGCGTTTTTTTCGCGATATTTTAGGACAAGCCAATCAGTTAATTGCCACAAATGCGGACAGAGTATATTTGATGGTAACCGGTATTCCTCTTTTGATTAAGGAAAATAATGATGAGAAGCATTCTTAGAAGATTCATATTGGCCATCTCCTTTCTTACTGTTTTGCCTGTTGATTGGCTCTTTATCAGAAATACCCGGGGAAATCAGGATTTTATTAAAGATGACCTCTCAAAATCCAGTATATTTTTCCCGATAGTCGGCATGCTGATTGGCTTTATTCTGGCGGGTACTAATTATTTACTCCAATATACTCCCTTTGATTTTTTGTTATCCACTGGAATTACTCTTATTATATGGGTATTCTTAAGCGGAGGTCTGCACCTGGAAGGCTTTGCGGATATGGTAGACGGATTCTCCGGTGGCAAAAACCAGAAAGAGATTATTCGGATTATGAAGGATGGTGCAATAGGCTCAAAGGGTGCTATTGCTTTAATCCTGCTGATTCTGTTAAAGCTATTATTAATATATAAACTACACCCATTTTATAGAATAGAAGCACTATTACTAAGTCCGGTAATAGGAAGATGGTCTATGGTTCTGGCAGGCTATTTTGGCAAACCAGCGTCCTCGGATAATTCTCTATCACAGATGTTTACTCTTTATTTGGGAGAAAAAGAAATAATACTGGCTACAATTATTACAATATCTTATGGTTATTACTTATTATCATACTATTCACTTTATTTTCTTGTTTTATCAGGATTTATTACTTATCTGCTTATTTCTTATTCCTCTTCTAAAATGCAGGGTATTTGTGGTGATGTCATTGGTGCTGTCAATGAAATTTCCGAGGTTAGTGTATTGTTTCTTTTTTTCTTTTTTTATAATTAATATTAAATTGTACTAATTTTTAATTAAAATGATCACAATAAAATCCAAATAATAATATCTTCATATATTAAATATATTAAGTTTTTTAATAATATTTGATTAGAAAAAAATGAATTTCTAAAAAGATTGGAATCTATCTTTTTATTTGTTAAAATTAAAAGATAGATATATAAAATTTTTATGAAATATTTTCAAATAGCATATATTTGGTTGAATGAGAGGGTTTTATAATTGGTAGAAATAAAAACAGAAATATTTATCGGAGATTGTAAAAAGGAACTAGAGAAAATAAAAGATAATTCAGTAGATTTAATTGTGACTTCACCACCCTATGCCGATCAGCGAAAAAATACATATGGTGGTATATCCCATAATAAATATGTAGAATGGTTTTTACCTATTTCTAAACATCTACTAAGAGTTCTTAAACCTACAGGAACTTTTATTCTTAATATCAAGGAAAAAGTTGTAAATGGTGAACGTAGTACTTATGTTATTGAATTAATTCTTGAAATGCGTAAACAAGGTTGGTTATGGACAGAAGAATTTATCTGGCATAAGAAAAATTGTTATCCTGGAAAATGGCCAAATCGTTTTCGAGATGCTTGGGAGAGAGTTTTACAATTTAATAAAAAACGCAAATTCAATATGTACCAGGAAGAAGTTATGGTTCCTATGGGTGATTGGGTGAATTCAAGATTAAAGAATCTTTCTAAAACCGATAAAGTAAGAGATAACTCAAGAGTTGGAAGTGGCTTTGGCAAAAATATTTCAAACTGGTTAAATAGGGAAAAAGCTTACCCAACAAATGTTTTACATTTAGCTACTGAATGTAACAACAAGAATCATAGTGCAGCTTTTCCTGAAGAACTACCCGAGTGGTTTATTAAATTGTTTACAAAAGAACATGATACAGTTTTAGATCCTTTTATGGGCTCAGGTACCACTTTAATTGTTGCCAATCGTATGAATCGTAATTCAATTGGGATTGATATTATTCCAGAATATTGTGAGATGGTTAGAAAAAAAATAAAACCAGTTGAATTATGTTTGTTTGAAGAGAGAGCTAATTATGAAAAAAATTAATTTAGATGATGTTTTAAAATATGTAGAAAACAATATTGGAGTATTTCATAAAAAGCGTATTCAGAGTATTGACAGGTTAAAATTATCAAAAGTTTTAAGAAGAAAAAACCCCTATCTATTCAAAGCAAAATATATTTTAACTTCAGAAGAAATAATAAAATTTTTAGTTGATGCACACATTTCTTCTAATGAAGAAACAATTTTTGGCGACTGGTTAGAAGGACTTGCAATTTTTATTAATGGTGAAGTCTATGGAGGTTGGAAGTCAGGTATTACAGGTATTGATTTGGAATTTGATAAGGATGGTATTAGAAATATTGTAACAATCAAATCAGGGCCAAATTGGGGGAACAGTTCACAAATTGCTAAAATGATAGCAGATTTTAATAAAGCAAAAAGAGCATTAAGAACAAGTAATTCAAAACTTACAATTAGATCTATTAATGGTTGTTGTTATGGTAAAGACAATAATCCAGACAAAGGAAGTTATTTTAAATATTGTGGCCAAAGGTTTTGGGAATTTATTTCTGGAAATTCTAACCTTTATGTTGAAATTATTGAGCCGTTGGGATATAAAGCTAAAGAAAAAAATGATGATTTTAATAAATCATATTCTCTAATGATAAACAAATTTACAAAAGAATTTTCTATTGATTTTTGTAATGATAATGGTGTTATAGATTGGGAAAGATTGGTTCAATATAATTCTGGGATTAATTGTTAAAAAGGTTTAGTGATCTTTTATATAAATATTACATAATTACTTGCGGTATTGCCAGTTCAGGGTGTTGTATTATATGGGCTTTACTTCTGTAAACTTTCTTTATATTTTCATTATTGATAACTTGTTGGGGAGTACCGCTAACCTCAATTCTGCCTTCGTTCAACAAGATGAGTCTATCAGCACAAAAACTAGCCAGGTTGAGATCATGAAAAACAGAAATAATGCATTTAACTTCTTTTTCCAAAGTTCCTTTTAATATTCTTATCATTTCATGCTTATAATTTAAGTCCAGGTGAGAGGCAAATTCATCCAGCATCAATATTTGGGGAGATTGTGCCAATGCCCTGGCAATATATACCCTCTGCATTTCGCCTCCACTTAGTTGATGGATACCTTTTTCGGCATGACAAAGAGAATCGGTCTTTTGCATTGCATCTCGCGAAATTCTATAATCAGAGATTGTCTCACCCTGCCATTGGTTGATATAGGGAATTCTACCCATAAAAACAATTTCCTTTACTTTATAATTGTATGTTATATAAGATTCCTGAGGGACGACTGAAATTAATTTTGCCAATTTTTTTCTTGGTATCACTGAGATATCTTTATTAAATAAAAAAATTTTTCCTTTTTGAGACTTTAATATTCCTGACATTAATTTTAACAATGTTGTTTTGCCTGAACCGTTTGGTCCTATAATTCCAATAAATTCACCTGAAAATACAGACAAATCTATATCTTTTAGTACAGGTTTTTTTTCATAGGAAAAACTTATATTTTCCATGCCGATAATTGGTTCTTTAACATTCATTGTTTTCATTTCTCCTTTTCAAAAGATGAATAAAAAGAGGTGCTCCGATAATAGCAGTAATTGCTCCAATAGGTATTTCAGTTGGGGCAATAATAGTGCGGGCGATTGTGTCGCATAGTATCAAAAAGGCTGCCCCGATTAGAGCTGAAACCGGCAGCATAATTCGATGATCAGGTCCGACTAATAACCGGGCAATATGGGGTATAACCAGGCCGACAAAACCGATTAATCCTGTAAAAGAAACCACCACAGCAATCATAATAGAACCGATTAAAAAAATTTTTAAGCGTAATCTTTCAGTTTGTATTCCAAGGCTTAGAGCTTCTTCTTCTCCTAGAGCCATGGCATTTAACTCTAAGGATGAAAAAATCAATAGAAAACTTCCAATAAAAACTGGTAAAAAAACCAAAGATATTTTTTGCCAGCTGGCATTTGAAAGATCTCCCATTAACCAGAAAATCATTGAATGTATTTCACGGTTAGAAATTGCCAGCAAGAGAGTAATCATGGCCGAGAAAAAGAAATTTACCGCTACCCCGGCCAGCAATAAATCAGTCATCGGTAGATGGGATTTTCTTTTGGAAAACAGATATACTATTACGATAGATATAAAAGAGCCAACCAGGGCAAAAATAGGTAATAAATTCGCTAAATATAATCCAGTAGTGTACTGCAGTGCAATACCAATGCATGCACCCAGAGCAGCTCCAGCCGACACTCCCAGGATATAGGGATCTGCCAGAGGGTTCCTTAAAATGCCCTGAAATGCTCCACCTACACTGGCCAGGGTCATTCCGGCAAGCATCGCCATGATTAATCTTGGTATTCTTAATTCCCAGATAATAAGCCCTAGACTATCATCTGTTTTATGATGCCAGAGAATAGACAATATATTTTGCGGCTGGATAGATATAGTACCAAAATTAAGAGCTATAAAGCCAATAATTAAAATAGACAAAAAACCAAATATTAACATAAAAAATGCTTTATATCTCCAATTGTGATAACCATAGAGATTTTTATTATTAATTTCCGGTAAATATTTCATACAACAATTCCAAACCGTCGACAAGACGAGGGCTTGCCCGGTAGAATAGGTCTTCATTTACTGCGTAAATTCGATTATTTTTAATAGCTGGTATGTTGGACCAACCAGGATGATTAATAATATCCTGTTTAATTTTGGAAATTTCTTCCGGGTTCATAATTCCACTGGGGACAATAATTATATCAGGTTCCTTTTCAGCAACTAACTCAGGACTAATTTTTGCCCATCCCTGCAGGTGTCCCACAATATTTTCTCCACCAGCCAGGGTGATTAATTCATGAAATAAGGTTTCTTTGCCCGGGCTATAAATCGTATCAAAAGTTGAACCTACAAAAATCTTAGGTTTTTGCCTGGATGATGTCATAACCTGAAAGCTAATCCGATCGATACGTTCTTGTATTTTAGATATCAATTCCTCTCCCTTTTCCGGTATTCCACAAGCTTGAGCAATTAACTTAATACCCTGAATCATTTCCTGTAATGTCTCTGATTGGATAACAAGAACATTAAGTCCCAGCTCTCTAAGTCTGGGTATGTCTTTTGATTGAAATCCTCCATAGGAGAGGATCAAATCAGGATTCAAAGAAATAATTTTTTCTAAATTAAGAGGAGACATTTTCCCTATACTTTCAATAGACTCTGCCTCTGCAGGAAAGTTGCAGAACTCAGTTTTACCAACCAGCTTTTCTTCCAATCCCAGATTAAAAATAATTTCTGTATTACTTGGGGCAGCTGATATAATTCTCTCCGGCTCTTTGGAGATATGTATTTTGGTATTAGTATCATCAACAACCGTTATTGGAAACTCATCAGCCTCAGAATTAGTGAAAGCTGCCAGGTTGAAAAATAGTGTCATTAACAAAATAATTCCGCAGAAAAAGAAAATTTTTTTAATTGTATTCATATTTTTATCCGTTCCTTTAAGATATCCTCAATTAAAAATAAAGAAACACACCTCTTAACCACGAAGAAGTGCAGAAACCTTTAACAGGCAGGTCTCCTGGCTTTAGGCTATCTACTTGCTGCGCCTTCCCAGATTATATTTCCAGTGGCATAATACAGCTTTCGGTACCTTTCACAGTAACGGGTTTGCGGTGGATTTTCACCACACTTCCCTTAACCTGTTATCGTAAAATATTATTTTTATGTTATTATATTATAATCAATATTAATAAAAAATTCAATTTAGATTATTTGAAAGATATAAAAATATTAGCAGGGGGAGTTATAACATGAAAGGTTTGATCCAGATTTATTATGGAAATGGTAAAGGCAAAACAACTGCTGCACTTGGGCTTGCTCTCAGGGCTGCAGGGAGAGGAAAGGAAGTATTGATTGTTCAATTTATGAAAAAATGGGACTATGGTGAACTCTATTCAATTCAACTAATTCCACAGATAACCGTAAAAACATTTGGAACGAAAGATTTTGTATATAAAGGCAAAGCAAAAGAAATCGATTACCAGGAAGCTAAAAAGGCCTTTACAGCAGGAGTGCAGGGAGCAAAAAGCGGACAATATGATATTGTTATTTTTGATGAATTAAATGTTGTATTGGACTTTGAATTATTGCCATTACAACAGGTTCTTGATTTTCTAAATGAGAAGCCGGAAAAAATAGAAATAATTATCACTGGTAGAAATGCACCAGAGGAAATAATAGATAAAGCGGATCTGGTCACAGAAATGCGAGAAGTAAAACACCCCTATCAGAAGGGAATCCAGGCCAGAATCGGGATTGAATATTAATAATTTTAATTTAGGTAAGGTGTAAATTATGGGAGATAATGAAAACAGCTATCACAATTCGAAAATTATAGAATTATGCAGGGTGCCAACTGAAGTAGATGCATTGCCCATTCAGAGCTTATTGGAGAGTTATGGAATTAGATGTATCCTGCAATCCGATGTTACCAGGTCAGTACATCCCTTTACGGTAGATGGATTGGCTGAGGTTCGCATTCTAATATCTGACAGAGATTTGGATAAAGCAAGAGATATTCTTAAAGAATCCGACTGTTCTTTTTTTGAGAAAGAATAGACAATATCTACTGTGCTGAACACAGGTTTCAGATGAAGAAAATATTAATTCTGTTAAATTATATTACTATATAAAAAGGAGATATACCATTGAAAAACATTTTAATTATTTACCATTCTCAAAGTGGAATTGTAGAAAAAATGGCCTATGCCGTTAAAGTGGGAGTTGAGAGTGTTGATGGCAGGTACAGTAAAGGACTTTTTCGATAGAACCTTTTATCCAAGCCAAAGTAGAATTGAAGGCAGTTTAACTACCAATTTGCCCTGTGTATTTTTTGTTTCAGGAGGCACAGGTGGGATGCCTGCAATTGAAAGTTTACAAAAAATAGGACTGGCATTTAAATTTAATGTCATTGATTATATTAATGGAGGAAGTAAATTGACTGCAGGGCTTATAACGAAATGTGAAGATTTAGGAAAAAAATTAGCTACTGAATCTTTGCATCGGTAAGGATAAGTCATTAACAATTAACTTGACATAATGATACTTATATTGTATCATTCCTAAGAAAGAGTTAATTTTAATGAAAATAATCAATAGAGAAATAGGATATGCCATCAAAGCACTCTGTTTTATGGTTAAAGAAAAAGAACAAATAATCACCACCGGTCATATGGCAACCTATTTTGATATCTCTCGGCCATTCTTGAGGAAAATATTGCAAAAACTTAACCAGGTTGGCGTAGTAGAGTCCTTCAAGGGGAAAAGAGGAGGATTCAAATTATCTCTTTCTCCCGAGCAAATATTCCTGATTGATTTAATTAGGGTTTTTCAGGGTCCTATTCAGCTAAGCGGGTGTTATGATCGGGGGCAAAAATGCCCTTTGATTGAGGATTGTCCGGTACGATCGGAAATAGAAAGAATAGAGCAAAACTTTATTGCTGATTTGAAAAAAATATCTTTAAAGACAATTATTGACAGAGAAAAATATTCTCTAGTTCAGGAAAAACAATAAGGAGGAAAAGTTCATGAAAGATAGAGTAGAAAAAGCTTTAGAAAAAATTAGACCATCCTTACAGGCTGATGGTGGAAATGTTGAATTACTTGATGTAACTGAAGATGGGATAGTAAAAGTAAAATTAACCGGTGCCTGCCGTGGCTGCCCTATGAGTCAGATGACTTTAAAAATGGGTATCGAGAAGGCATTGAAGCAGGCTATCCCGGAAATAAAAGAGGTTCAGGCTGTTTAAACAACAAGAGCGTCTTAAATGGGTTTTGTTTTGAAAACAAAGTATTTTTGAAATTATCTTTTTGAAGGAGGAAATAGATGGGAAAAATCAAAGGCACAGAAACTGAAAAAAATTTATTAGCCACATTTGCCGGAGAATCACAGGCCAGGAATCGCTATACCTATTTTGCCAGTGTGGCAAAAAAAGAAGGGTACGAGCAGATTTCCGCCATTTTTCAGGAAACAGCAGATAATGAAAAAGAGCATGCCAAACGATTCTTTAAGCTGTTAGAGGGCGGAGAAGTTGAAATACAGGCTAGTTATCCTGCAGGAATCATTGGGGATACGGCTCAGAATTTAGAAGCAGCTGCGGATGGAGAATTGCTGGAATGGGGTACATTGTATAAGGGTGCCGCTGAAACTGCCAGAAAAGAAGGATTTGAAAAAGTAGCACTGCAATTTGATGAAATTGCTAAGGTTGAGATGCACCATGAGGCTAGATATCGTAAATTACTGGATAATGTTAAAAATGGCAGTGTTTTTAAGAAAGACCAAAAGGTAACCTGGCATTGCCGAAATTGTGGCTTTGTACTTGAAGGTACAGAAGCACCAAAGAAATGTCCGGCTTGTGAACATCCCCAGGCATTCTTCCAGGTGAAAGCAGAGAATTATTAGGTTAGTATCGAGTATCGGGTCGCGAGTATCGAGCATTAAATACAGTAATTTGTGATTAACAAAAATTTACCAATTTACCTATTATCAAGATGCAAGCTACGAGAAAATATAGTATAAGTATCTAGTATCGGGTATGTAGTATATAGTAAAATGCATGAGAAAGAAAAAATATTCTAGTTAGCTAATTATACTAAATTAAGTATTTAGCACTATTTAATATTAATAGTATCGAGTATTGGGTATTGAGTATGTAGTAAAATAAAAACCATTTTTATCAGCTTAGATACAATGTAATTAACTAATTTAATTAAACTAAATGAAAGATATTGTATTTTTTGAATTTTACCATAAACTATAAACCATAAACTAAAAACTGTTATACTTAATTAATAAAAGAAGCACTTTAAAATATTCAACTTTAAGGTGCTTCTTTTATTAAGTTCCATTAATTATGAATTTTATTGCTTTAGATAGGCTCTTTGTTTATAATTAGTATTAATTTAAGTATTTTCTGGAGGTATATTAATGGAATATTTAAGCATGTTTTTTTGGTTTTTCTTTATTTTTTCAGTCCTGTCTCCGTGGTTTAAACAAAAAACTTTAGAATCCTCCCGAATTTCTCTTATTCATAGATTTGAGAAAAAGAGAAGCTCCAGGGTTATCACCATGATTCATCGCCAGGAAACAATGAGTATATTGGGTATACCTTTAGCCAGGTATATTAATATAGAAGACTCTGAAGCAATATTAAGAGCAATAAGGCTTACTGACGAAGATATACCTATTGATATAATTCTACATACCCCGGGAGGGTTAGTATTGGCTACCGAGCAAATTGCCAATGCACTAATCCGTCATAAAGGTAAAATCACAGTATATATTCCTCATTATGCCATGAGTGGGGGTACGATGCTTTCTCTGGCAGCAGATGAGATTGTTATGGATGAAAATGCAGTTTTAGGTCCAGTAGATCCGCAATTAGGTCAATATCCTGCAGTTTCAATCTTAAATGTTTTAAAAGATAAAGATAGAAATGAAATCGATGATGAAACTATAATCCAGGCAGATATTGCCAGAAAGGCCTTAACACAGGTTTTTAAATTTATTAAAAAATTGCTAGTAGAGAATAATTGTACTGAAGAAAAGGCTGAAAATATATCCCGAACCTTGACCGAGGGAAGATGGACACATGATTACCCTATAAAATTCGAAGAAGCAAAAGAGTTAGGTCTGTGCGTTTCCAGTGAGATGCCAAAAGAAATCTATGAATTAATGGATCTTTATCCCCAGAATCCCGGGAAGAGACCTTCTGTTCAGTATATTCCAGTACCTTATAAAAAGCCTTCTATACCTCCAACAAAAAAGACCGGATTACAATAAAAATAAGAACAATGTTAAATATTCTCAAAGATCTAACATTGATTATGTTAAAGGACAATGTATAAAGTTTTATATATATTTTTAAAGGAGGAACAAAAATGGAGTCAGTGGAAAGAAAGAGCAAGAATAAGCCTGCAGGAGCAGGAAAAGATATTTCTATTGTTTTATGCGGTGGAGCTGGCTTGGGCATCCAGACTGTAGAACAATTGTTAACCCGCATGTTGAAATTGTCAGGGTATTATGTATTTGCTACCAAGGAATATATGTCCAGAGTTAGAGGAGGCAGTAATTCTACCCAGATAAGAGTTTCTAATCAAGGGGTACAGGCACCTGTTCAGAGAATAGATATATTAATACCTTTGGATGAAGAAGCTATTTCCCATGTATCAGACAGAATCGATGATAAGACCGTCATAATTGGAGACAAGGAAAAACTACATACTGAACTAGAAGTTATTGATGTTTCATTTCTTGATATGGCTAAAGAAATTGGAAATGCGATTTATGCTAACACAATTGCTGCAGGTCTTTTGCTAGGATTGTTGAAAGGTGATATTGAGGAAGGGAAAAAATATTTACAGGATTATTTTACCCAGAAGAAAAAGGAGGATTTTATCCCTGATAATATTCAAGCATTAGAGAATGGATTTCAGGAAGCTGAAAGATTATTAACAGAGAATCTTGTTGAGTCTGTGAAATATTTTCATACGGAACAAATAAAAGATGTAAAAGATGACCTGTTGATTAATGGTGCAGAAGGGATTGGTTTGGGAGCTATAGCCGGTGGTTGTAATTTTATTTCTTCTTATCCCATGTCTCCTTCAACTGGAGTCTTAGTTTTTCTATCACAACATGCAAATGATTTTGGCATTATCTCTGAACAGGCAGAAGATGAAATTGCGGCAATTAATATGGCCTTAGGGGCTTGGTATGCAGGGGGCCGAGCAATGGTTACCACCTCTGGTGGCGGTTTAGCCCTTATGACAGAAGGGATCAGCTTAGCTGGCATGCTGGAAAGTCCCATAGTCATCCATTTAGCACAAAGGCCGGGTCCAGCTACCGGCTTGCCTACCAGAACTGAGCAGGGAGACCTCAATATGGTCCTCCATGCAGGTCATGGAGAATTTCCCAGGATTATCCTGGCACCGGGAAAAATCGAGGATGCTTATGAGCTTACCCGCCAGGCTTTCTATTGGGCTGATAAATATCAGATACCAGTGTTTATTCTTACAGATCAGTATACTATGGATACTTATTACAACGTTAAGGAGCTTGATCTTCCCGAGGGGAAGAGTGAGAGATTTATTGTTGAGAGTGATGAAAATTATAAGCGGTATAATTTTGAAACAGATAACGGAGTATCTCCGAGGGGAATACCTGGCTATGGCAATGGATTAATCAGAGTTGATAGCGATGAACATGATGAGAATGGATTGATTACAGAGGATATGGATACCAGGAATAAAATAATGGAAAAGCGAATGGCTAAATTGAATCAGTTGAAAGAAGAAGCAATTATTCCCGAGCTTATTGGACCAAAAGATTATCAGATACTATGTATCGGTTGGGGTTCGACCTATCATATAATAAAAGAATCCCTTGCACAATTAAATAATCCTGGGGTTGCTTTTTTACATTTTAAACAGGTTTATCCTATTTCTAAAAAAAGCATTGACTATTTAAAACAAGCTAAAGAAATTATCTCAATAGAAAATAATTACATAGGTCAATTTAGTCAGCTTTTAGAAGCATCAACAGGAATAACCATTAACTCCAAAATATTAAAATACAATGGTTTGGCATTTTTTGTAGATGAATTGACCGAGTATTTGAAAGAGACTATTTCCAAAAAAGGAGATAAAAAATGAAAAATATAAATACCTTTGAACAGGAAAATACTAAAACTGCCTGGTGCCCCGGTTGTGGCAACTTTATGATTCTAAAGGCATTACAGCAAGCATTATCCGAACTTTCACTGAAACCTCAGCAAGTGGTAATTGTATCAGGGATAGGTCAGGCTGCCAAGACTCCCCAATATCTAAATGTGCATATGTTTAATGGGTTGCATGGAAGAGCTTTGCCCCCTGCCACAGGAATTAAAGCCTGTAATCCGGAATTAACAGTTATTGCCGAAGGAGGAGATGGAGATATGTATGGAGAGGGTGGAAATCATTTTTTGCATACAATACGTCGGAATCCCAATATTACTCATCTAGTACACAATAACATGGTCTATGGGTTAACCAAAGGACAGGCCTCTCCAACCAGTCAGTATGGATTCCAGACTCCGGTACAGACTAATGGAGTTATTTCGGAACCAATCAATCCTTTGGCTTTGGCTATTTCTATGGATGCTTCCTTTGTTGCCCGGGTTTTTTGCGGAGATATACAAAAAACAGCTGAAATAATAAAAAAAGCAATACAACATCCAGGATATGCTTTAGTAGATATCTTTCAACCATGTGTTACTTTTAATAAAATCAATACCTTTAAATGGTTTAAGGATAATACCTACAATCTGGGAGATCATGACTATCATGATCGCAATCAGGCTTTAACAAAGGCTATGGAAAAGGAAAAACTACCCTTAGGGATTTTTTATATTAATGAGAAGAAAAAGAGCTTTGAACAACAATTATTTGTTCATCAGGATAAGAAGAACCCTTTTATTTTTCGCGAATTAAATAGAGAAAAATTCAAAGAATTGTTACAATCAAAAAAATCTTGATATATAATCGAATAATACAATAAATATTCTGATAATCTATAAATAAAATTGGATAAATGAACAAGTATAGAAAGATGGTTTAATATTTAAAAAGGAGTAAAAAAATTGTCGAAAAAATATTTTTTATCTAAAAAAAAGAATATTCTTTTATTTAACCATAAAAAACCACCTTCTAAGAAGGTGGTAATGGTTAAATAAATGGTTTTACCATAAAAAGATTAAGATAAGCTAGATGACAATTTTT
>LDZT01005406.1_pt1 | contig 51021 bp, 32 predicted proteins | sample 615521 | NCBI WGS metagenome assembly LDZT01 (sample SAMN03408292, study PRJNA278302) | terrestrial metagenome | isolation source: oil reservoir sample SB1 | place: USA: Alaska, North Slope, Schrader Bluff formation | collected 2011-09 | reverse complement strand
GGATTTAAGAATATTGCCGCCAGCTTACGTAAACTGGGGTGGAATCGCGAACTTGCTCTGTCACTAATTGGTATTTAGTGTGACTTTGCCGGAGACCTGGGTATTGGTTTATTATTTTCTACTTCATCCAGTAACCATCCAGAAGCTGCGTCAATAGCCATGTCGATAGCGTCAGTTAAGGTATCGCCTTCGGTTATGCACCCCGGCAAATCGGGGAAAATGACAGTATACCCTCCTTCTTCGCAAGTATAAAAGCAGGCAGGATAAATTAATTTCATCAAGAATGACCTCCATTTATAATATATCGCATTCACAAGCTGAGGCTTACTTTAGCCCTGCTTGTTTCAAGATTGAGTTTATTGTCTTGGGCTTTATTTCTTTATTGTGGCAGGGTATCGATATTTTTCCGGGCTTGGTTGGATGGCTTAATAGCAATACGCATTATACGTATTGTCAACATGACTTTTAAAGTTTTTATGAAAAAGTTTTAAACGGCGCCTTCCCGGCTGGTAACCCCGCTCGGGGCCATGTGGAAGCGAAAGCTGGGATACTGCCTCCGGCTGCTCCCGCTTTTTATTGGTTAATAAAAACCCGGGTTATTTACCCGGGCTTTGTTATTTAGCAGTTTGTTTTTGTCTTTGTATATTTATTTAGGCAACTAACCTTCTAGAAACTATACTTCACAATCAACATCAGTTCATCAAGATTTGTCAGCTGTTCAGCGTCGGACATGGATAATGTAAACATTGTGTCCAAAGCAATATCACTGCTGTTTCCTTTATAGAGTAAAAAGTCGGATATCAAAGAGAAGTCTACATCATTCTCATTAATACTAATCGAAAATTCGGCCGGTTCACTCTTGGCTCTGGCCATGAAAATCACATCTTCTATGGCCGCATCCAGTGTTTGAGCCATGTAGGGCAGCCGGAATTTATCAATTTTCAAATCTACGGTTCCGTTTTTCTTTAATAAGTGCCATTCATTGGGGTAGTCATGTTTTAAATTGATGGCGACATGCAGGCCTTCCTGGTTAAGTCTTTGCTTTATTTCAGCCAGGCGTTCTTTCAAGGTGGTTTCCGCCAGCCCTCTCAGAGTTGAACCTCCTTCTCTGGCAGTGTATTTTACATGCAGAATGACGTCCGCAATTGTATTGTAATCAAACTGCCTGATTTCCTGCGGAAGCTCCAGTCTCCAGCTGCTGACGGCTCCGGCGCCTTCAAACGGCAGGTAACGCTCATCCCGGAAATTCAGTTCAAATACGCCGCTGTCGTTTTGCGAATTACTTGCGGCAATAGATTGAATAGCTCCCAGATTGTATGCAAACCGCTCATCATTGCCCAAGTCCTCATCATATTCTGTTCCCATAGCATTGTCCGGATTTGTGTTCTTCCTATACTTATTGCTTACCAAAGAAAGTTTTGCGCTCACAGAAGTATATGGTCCGGTGACGCAGGGCAAACTGATGCTTATGGATTTCAGCCTTCTGAAATATTGCCCCGGATAATCCATATCGAACAAAGCCTCCGGAAGATCAAAATCGCAAACTCCCGTTGACTTGAACTTAATTAAAGCCAGGGGATCCAGTATCGCAAGCGAAACATGTTTGGTAAGTTCGTATTCCCGCTTGTTCTTATCCAGGTAGCTGGTTTCCATGCGCTTTATATCGTAAAGGAGATGATCGGCGGTCTGCAAACCTTTTTTCATACTGTCCCAGTAACCATATTGAATGAATGTGTCATCTCTGCCCAGTTCAAACTGGTAACTTTTTTCCGCTTTTTTAGCAAAATCATGCGCTAATTGATAGGAACGGAAATACACTGAAGTGATCTGCCCGATCATCCAGTTGTACAACTCCACATTGGTAAACTTGCTGCGCATAAATTCATCTGTTTTCTTGGCGTTTTCGATTTGCAGTTCATGATTTCTCAAGTCGGTTTCTGCCATATCTTTCCTTATTTCTGCTGCGGCAATTTGTTTTTCTATTTGGGCCAACTCTTTTTTAGACAGACGTTCCTGCAGTTTCCAGTCATCATATCGTCTGTCGAACCCGGCCAGGATAGAAGCCCTGTTCGCTTCGTAGGAAGCCGCGCTGCTTAGAATATTCAACACATCCGCTCCTGCACCGGCAGCCTTGGAAAACGCCATACCTCCGGTTTGAAAAACTGCTTCCGGTGACCCACCGAATCCATTAGCGCCCAGATGTATTTCAGGAATAAGAGCCAGCGCTCCGGAAACTGTCCTCAATATCTGAGCCGACAGTTGATAATCCTGCGCTTCGCTTAATTTATCCAGATTTAATTGTTCTTTAGAAATTATCTTTTGAATACTCGAGTAATATTGCTCTCTTTCTTCAGTCACCGCCTTCGTTCTCTTCAGAACTTCGATCTGTCCCTTGGCTTCCTCAATCGCAAGCTGCTTCATATCCTTAACCATAAGCAGCAGTTTAATTTCCAGGGCGCTGCGGAGCAAAGACAATGCCTCGGCGTCTTTCTTCTCCATAGCCTGCAGCAGAGCGTTGCCCAGAGTTCTAACCTCCTGAGCCAATTCAGTCGCTTTTTGAGAAAGTGTGCTGAAGCGATAATATGGCGCCGGAGCATTCATGCCGGCAATAACGGCCGATATATCCAGACCTGCGGCGGCTGCCCGCACCAGCATACCAGGATCAATGGGCGGCGCAAATAGGGCCAGGCTTCGTTCCACCCCGTCAATGTTCTGACAATGGCGAATCTTGAACAGGCGATCAGCGATACGGTCCCAGTATTCCTGTATTTTATCGTTTTGGGGAATGCAGAAATAAAGCATGGACAGGGTGATTGGAGCAGGAGGCAGTTCTTCTCCTCCTTCCGGCAATGCCGATAAGTCGGGCAGGATATTCTCCAGTTCAATCAAGGCGTTGCCGAAGGAATCTATTTTGTTCTTGATCTGATTATAGGTTTCATAAGGTTGCTTAATGACCGGTGGTACGACTCTGGGTTTGGGACCCAGCAGTTTATCGGCCAGAATATACATTTGCGTAGCCTGCGCAATCGATTCCATGGTATCCTGTCTGAATAAGCAGTCGCCCCATTCGGTAAGATTGTCGATGTATTTCATCAACAAGGCTTTCTGGTAAGCCACCGGCCTGAAACGGGCCACCACATGCGGCTTAAACGGTTTGTTCCGCCATTGTTCGATAGCTGCTTCCAGTTCTTTTATTTCAGGCGTACCAGCGGCAACTTTATACATCAGATTATTAATAAGTTGATCTTCATATTCTTCATCGTGAGTAAGGTAAAACGGTTTGGTTACCCAATATTTCTGCGGCGCCGGGCCTTCCAATGCCCCGGTGGGATTAAACATAAAGTGGAACCAGGTCAACGCTTCTTCGTACCTCTGATTTTGGGTCAGCCGGGTGGCAACTAAAAAAGGCAGGTGGAAAAACAGCTCCCAGTTGTAGCAGCTGTAGCTCCCGCCGACCGTAAAATCGATATCCTCGACCGGATAAAAGAATATTTCTTTATCTAAGGTTTTGATGCCGTATGTTTTGGGAACAAGGGCTGTGGGCTGATAATAGTTTTTAAAATTAAAATCCGGATTGATGTACCGCTGTGTCTCCCGCTTCATTAAGGCAGGGATTCCGTCTTTATACAAAGCTGCCCTGAGCGGACAGACCAGGGGGTGATACATGTTCCTAAATCCCTCACCATATTTTAAACCGGTATAAACCTGAAACTCATGCACGATTTCCAGGACGTCATCAATAAGCTCAGCCTTTTGCTCCTCAGTTGGAGAGGAATTTGCTTTATATTGTATATAAGCTTGAATAAAAGCGACAATATCTTCAAGCAGCTGCAGGACATCTGAAACTGTCCGTTTTATATTCTGGTATTCAGTCTCCCCTGACCCGGAAATACTGATGTTTTCCCCAATTAATCCATCAGGCTTATTAACCTGGGCTGCCTTTTCGTAGAATCCGGGTACGATAACATAAGAATGTACGCTGTCTTCCATATAATAAGGAAGCAAAGTCCCCAGGGGTATTTTCGCATAACGTAATATGGCTTGAACACTGGCTGTGTTTTTTTCCATATTGGCATAATTAATTAAAAAAGGCCAACAGAAAGCAAGGATATCAATTATAGTCAACTGGTGCGGATATGTTAGTCTGAATATCCCCGGAGTCTGTAACAACAATTCGTCTATTTGTTTGCTGGCCAGTATTGAATGTTCACCTAAAACAGCCAAGTCATTTTCAACGTTTTCCGTCTCTATATAACGCTGGTTAATTAATTTGGTATCCGTAAACTTGGGAAGAAAATCAAAGGTTAACGGAGTGGCCGCAGGGATAAAATCAGCCAGTTCGGGATATCCTTTGCAGCCTGTAAGGTTAAAGGCGCCCGCCAACACTTCATTATCGAACTCTTCTGATTTAATTGTATTATAAATAACAATTTGCTGGGCAAACACATTGTAAAAAAGCTTGAAATTCTCTCTCGGTATATCATCAGAAGTATAATAATCCGGTGTCATGATGGCGTCGGCAGATATTTTTTTCGGCTGCCATTTTTGATTGGCAAATTCACTGATGGCCAACTGGACCTTGAGTTTACGCTTCGGCTTGTCTACAGGCTGCGGATCCGTTGTACTCTGATCGGGCAGAGTGTATTTCGGCTGCGGGTCCGGTTCTTCGGAGAACACCGGCCAGGCCAGGTATAAACGGTGATTGCGCATAAAGGCCAAAAGGTGGCTGCCGGTGATGTCCAGTTCCACTTTTCCCCATGGTGTCCAGTATCGTTCCTGCTCGAATCTGCGGTAATAATAGAGCGCCGGATCACCGCCTTTGGTCCTGGCAAAGACATGCATAGTCTTTATATCCACCTGGTACCATACAGCCACAACTTCCAGGAAAGATATATTGTCCAGCTTTTCCAGATATCTGATCAAGGCTTGTTCCGCATTGTAATCTGTGAGCTCATTTTGCTGCAGTTCATTTTCCATTTCAGTAAATAAGAAAGATTTATCATCTCTAAGTTCTGCTTCAATCCAGTTTTCGGGATAGAGGAACACCTTGCGGTTGGCTTCCCAGACACGGTAATTTTTCATCCATTTCCACTGTTCCCAGCCCGGGTCATCTTCCACATTTGCCGCTGCTTTAGGTTCAAGTCCCATCAGGCAGCGCTGTACAAAAAGCTGAACGACGCCATGTGCCTGTACAATCCTGGACGAAGGCATACCTGCTTCCATCTCTACATCTATTAAGAAGTGGTCATATAAATCATTGGTATCTTTAAATTCGGGATTGACGACCAGCAGATAGGCTATCAAGGCATTTCTTTTTTGCGGGCGGATTGAGTCCATTATTTCCTTGAGTGTAGTAAGCCAGGTATCTTCATCATAGCGGGATTTAAGGGATGTACGCAGCTGTTTGGTTTCCTCCGCGCTCAAAACCGGATCAATCAAAGCGAGAACCTTTTCCACGGTATAGCCCAGCTTCCGAAGGTGCTCCAGGCACGTGGTTATCGCTGTCCAGTTTTGGACATGGCGGTAATACTCCAAGCTAAAGACGGGACAGAGGTGATTGGCTGCCGCTGTTACATTTTCTTTATCATAACCGATTAACAAAGCAAACTTTTCCAGGTACTCTTCCTCTGTAACTGTGCTGCCGGGCAGGAGCAGTTCCAAAACATTGAAGAAAGTAACGGGATTTTCCGCATCGGCGGGATTAGGTACGGGAGTGAGCGTTTGAGCCAGGGAAAGGAATTGGGTAAAATCAGCATACTTTTGATAATCAATAGATGTTTGCCCGGTTTGGCAGGGAATGGCATCCAATTCCATCCATCCCAAATCAGCGTTATGGTTTAAGTACCACTCCAGTTCGTCATTTTCCAATTCTAAAGCACTAACCAGGGGAAGCAGTTTATGCAGCAGACGCAGGGACTGGAACTGCTCCGGGAATGCGGCAGCGTTTATAGAAGGCAGGACCGGTGTGGAGTGTGTATCGTTGGTATCGATCATGGCATCGGAGGATAAAATTTCGCTTAATAAGTCGTTTCCGGGCGCAGCCTGCTTCAGTTTTCCGTACTCCATGAGAGTGTTTATACATTCGGTATCTGCCTTGAAGGTAGCGGCAAGCTGCTCGGAGAGTACGGCTTTTTTATCCGTTGTGTACAGGTAAGCCGTTAAGGCTTCCATAAAAGCTTGCAGCAGGGCATTCCGCTCTGTTTCCAAGACAGCGTCAGAAGCTGCCTCCAGAGAATCTATGCAGGTTAAAATGCTTCCTATGGAACCCGTATCCAGGAATGGCCCAAGTTTGGCTGTAATCATTAATTTAGCGTCTGCGGCTGATGTCCATTGCCGGTCAATAAAGCCCATCATGGTTTGAACATCTTCTTCACTCAGCCCCGGATTTTCCGGATCGTCCTCATTGTATTTAGGCAACTGGGACAATAGCGCCTGCAGGCCTTCTTTTTGATTATCGGCGGATAAGTCAGGATTGAAAGGAGATTTATTGCCTGAAAAAGCCCTCTGGAATTCTTTTTGTAGTTTCTCCAGTACTGTTTGTACTTTTTCATCTTTTATTTCCCGGTCAAGCAAATTGGAGGCATCATGCCTGAGCATAAACTGCAGATCGGCAGCCTTTATTGGAGAAGCCTGAAAGATTCGTACTGCTTTCACAAAATCAAGCGTCTTTTGAGGCGCCTCCTGTATATTAATCCCTGTTAATTGAACCAGAATAATAAAATCTTCAGCTTTAATCTTCAGTTTGCGCATTAACCGTGAAGCCGCAAACAGGTAACTGAGATTGGCAAAGGTTACATGCCCGTCCGGTAAGATTTTGCATAAAACAGTTAAATCTTTTTCCGAAATTTGCAGGCAAACCGCAATACTGGTCAGGCAGTTTTCTAAAAGCTCAGAACCACTGTCTGCTTTCTCGGGCAGTAAGCGTTCATCGATAAAACCGGTCTTGGCTTTATTCAAAAATACCTGGTAATAAAGAGGCTTGGGCGCGTTATCAAAATCAAAGAAGCGGTGGGGAAGTCCACCGTAAAAACCGGCCAGTTCATCCGGCTTGATTCCTGTTTCTTCAGCAATTTGGGTTAATGCCGCCATGCGTATCAGACAGGCGCCGAGATGGTTTTGATCAGCGCTGTGCTGACAAATTATCTGATCAAGGACCTCTAATTTCAGCCCTGTCTTTTTCTGCAATCTAAGGAACCGGTGTATTCTGTCCAGAGCTGCGATATCAAGATTGGCTATTTCTTTTTTAGTAAGATCACTGGAAAACACAGGGTTGGCGGCGGATGGGTCGTCATAATTGTGGAGTATAAAAAGCTTCTGCTCCGGGTCAATAAAGTTGAGACAGAGCAGTAAAACCAGCTCATCATAAGTAAGGCCGGTCTTGTCCAGGAAATGGTCCAATCTTTTCATGTACTCCACGATGCCGCCATAAACAACGGGATCTGTATCCCAGTGTGAAGGAGTATTCCAGTACAATTCCTGATTGCTGATCTGCGGACGGGGATTGGCGATTAGATCACGCTCTTCGTCGGTCAGTCCCAGTATTTCCGCCGCAATGCCGCTGTCAGCCGGGCTGCCGGAAACCTGGAAAGCAGACATTAATTCAGCGCGGGAAATATTAAAACGGGAAAAATAAGCTTTAGCCTCGACATGGTTCAAATCGAAAGGAAGTTGGAAAGCAAACTTTGCGCCGGCCAATTCTTGATAAACCTGGCCGTTTACATACTCCGGCGCAGCATCAAGCTCTTCGGCGGCGGAGTATGTTTGTCTTAAACGTTTCACCCGCCAGCTGCCCCCGCCAAGATCGGTAAGTTTGCAGACGGCTTTGTCATCACGAAGATATTTTACAATTGGTGGTAAAACAGCCGGGGGTGGATCCGATATTTCCGTATCAAAGAGCTGTGCGTTTTCCGTAAGGGGAATATCAGCCGCTTTACAGGCTGCCAGGAGATCGGCAGAAACCGTTCCTGCGTCAGGGATAGGCCCATCGGAGAGAACCCCGCTGTATATAAATCCGTTATCCGGAATAATGGCATCTTCTAATTGTTCACAAACCAAATCAATGTAAGGCACAGGTGTTTCAGCATTTTCCACTCCTAAATCTATATCTCCCAAATCAGGGCGGCGTTCGAACAGTATTTCCTTTGCCAGGCAGTTACGTTTTTTCGGCGTGGTGGTCAGGTCTGTTACGATTCTATTGTCAAGAAACTCCAGGATCTCCACCAGGTAAGCGGCGGGACTGAGTACAGAACGTCCATGCTCACAGGCAAAGTAGTCTTTAAGTTTAAAAAGTGACTTCAGGTTGGGGAAATCCTGACTTACCGCTTCGAGCTTTTGGGGGAGTTTCTTTTTTTGCAAGGCTGCTAGGTCCGTAGACCGCATCATGTCCTGCATGTTGCCGGCAATCAGCATGGAAGCTACTGTAGTCTGCTCAGCCTTCCTGTAGATGGCTTTGGCTTCTTTTTCCTTGATTCCGGCTTTGGGCGCAACCTCTTTCAGGAACCGGGTCTTACCCAGGGCTGTTATACTGTATGCCGACCGGACTTTGTTTTCCAGCAAGGCGTTGGTTTTACCATAATGAGGGACTAATTTAAAAACACGCTGCATAGTTTTTAATTCTTCCCGCATAGATGAATCTGTCTCTGAAGTTAATTGCTTCTCTTTCAGAAAAAGATCAAGGTTCTGGCTTTGTAAATCGAAATCTTCATGTTCCGTTAAAAAGTCTGCGATGGCTTTTTGATTTTTGTATAAAGATTTTTTCTCACGTCCTAATTGAGCGGAAAATGCAGCCGTAGGATACAGTTTCTCCATTTTCCGCACCAATGAAGAAGCCTGTATGCTGATAACCTTTTTATTCAGTGGTTTGCCGGCCAGATTAATTTTATCTGCTGTTTTGGTAAGTACCTCCTGCCAGCCTTCTTTATTCAAGTAAGCCAGTTTCCGGATATCTTCCTTTTCATTAATTTTCAGTGATTCTTTGACTTCAGAGATAATCGTTTTTTCATAACCAAATAACTCACCGAGCATAACCGATATTTCCGATACGCCCGCTGCTTCGGCATCCGGATACACATTATTATCAGACATTGATTTCAGGAAAGCGCTTAGATCATCCTTATTTTCTTTGAACAGCTTTTCCACGGCTGATATTTTATCTTCCAGGATAAAGTTGCTGATCAGCCCGATAATTTTTTGCGGACGTTCATTTTGGTAATAGGCGGAAGCCTTATCCTTGTATTTCTGCAGTTTGGTATAATTATTTTTACATTCTTTTTTCATATTGGAGGAAACGATCATTTCCTTCACGGCAGTATCTACGTCCTGCTTAACTATTTTCCAGTCAACCAGGGCCATGTCATAAAGCAAAGGCAGAATCTCCGCATTGACATCTGCATTAAACCTTACAGGAAAAGACCCGGATGCTCCGCTTTTTAAAAAAGTGTCTTTGCGCAGGAGAGCGTAGAAAAAATCGGCGTCAATCTTCGATGCGGCCTGCAGGCGGTGGGCAACAACAAGGTGCTCTATCTTTTCAGCAGGCAGGCCGGTTTTCCTGGAAAGGAAAGTTATATCACGGTGCTGCTCATTTTCCTGTAATTCAGTAAGAGGAACCCGTCTAACGACTGCATTAATTTCTTCCAAAACAGAATCATAATCCGCTGCCTCGGGTTTAATATCTTTATCAACAATAATATTGATCTCTTCTCTGTCTGAAGCGTTAAATCTTACAATATCTAACCCTGAAGAAAACAGCAGATTTTTCTTTGTCTTTGTGAATACTTTGACGGTTATATCATCCGGCCGGCTGCTTTTCCATGTAATCTCGTATCTCCCTTTTTTATCGGTTACGGATTCACCCAGCAACTCCTCCGAACGCATATCGCGGTCATAAACACAGACTGTCAGATTAGCCAAAGGTTTGTTGCGCTTATCGGTTATTCTTCCAAACGCTTTTGACATTTAGTACCTCCCCTTTTTCTTAGACTATCCAAACTAAACTGCCTATTGCATCCATGAAGGCAGGTGGTCGGCAAGCCACCAGCCCAGGGTTTGAGTATATGCCGGCCTGGATTCATCTAGCACACCGGCGCTTCGCAATACCGATACGGCGCCTTGATCAAGAGCCGTTGCGCCTTCTGCGCCTAAGCCGCTGATGCTGTAATCCCCGTGCTGCCCTGAAGGCCGGGTAATCCCCCTCCAACTGTCTATAGCATCGCTCGCTCCCGTAACATTCATTAATCCGCCTACACCTTCATCCGCTAACCGCCCTAATGCATAACCGGCGGCGCCGGAACCTGCGACAGCAGCGGCAGGGCCCAGGGCAGCGGCGCCGGTCGTTAACGCTCCACCAACAGTAGTGGCGCCGGCAAGTTCCAATCCTGCGCCTGCCAATCCAACAGTCCCGACCCCAGAAGAGAAAAAGCCTAAGGCGCTGCTCACTGCATCTCCTCCTCTTTCCAAAACCGGACCTTGCCTGGAAATGGCGTCTTCAAAGCTGATCGCATTGCTGATTACCCCCAACGGAGCCAAGACTGCGCTTGCCCTGCTCATTCCCATGGGCAGCCGGCTGCCTACGATGGAGCCAGATGGGCCAAATACTCCAGGAAGCCTTGAGGCCGGCGCCGATATGGCATCCTCGGCGCGCAGCATGGCATCCCATCCCCTCATTCCCCTTAATCTGATCGCAGCATCCCTAAAAGTTGGCATGTTAATAGTAATCGGATTTACATTTTCAAAAAATCCGGCAGCGCCGCTGACTGCATTGTTTGTTGTAGAATTCCAAATCGGATTATCAAATAGTTCCCAATCAGAATCTTCGGAGGATGAGGTTTCCGATGCCGGAACATATATCTCAGAATGTGCAGGTTGAGGTGGAGCAGGAGTTGATACAGGGGCGCGGCATTCTGTCTCCTCGGGTTCGTATTCTAAAGAAACTGGCTCCTCTGTGTATTCTTGCTGAGGGGCAGGAGTATAAGTTTCGGGAGACTCGCAGACGCAATTTGATTCCAGTTCTTCCTCCCATGGAAGAGGCATACATGATTGTATTTCCGGATCACATGTACATAAGCCGCCGGGGTCATTGCTGCGCAGGGGATTATTTTCAACATACCGGAATACGTTTAAACCACCTCTAATCCCCAGCGGATCCGCACTTATCCATCTGCCGAGCCACGGTATATAGTACCTGGCGCTGTGATACTCCAGGCCGCTTTCTTCATCACGTTCCCTGCCTGTATAACGGTAGCGCTTGGCGGCAGATTTAATTGCTGTGTTTTTAGCCTGGAAGGCAGTGGCGCCATAGGGACGGTATTCCTCATAGGATATTACCCTGGCTTCGCTTGTGCCGTCAATTTCCAAACCGATTGAACCTATATGGTTGGACAGCTGATAGCGTACCAGATGTTTTTCTGTACCGTCATCCACATCGTTGCGTGTCTCTATAATTACAAAAAGATGCTGTTCGTCCATAAGACTAAGGCTGGTCCGTTCCAGCCCCGCATTATTACCGCTGTGCTTCTGGTAGAATTCATAACCGGCCAGGTAAACCCGTTCTTCTTTACGTTCAGGTGTAAGACCGGCGCCGGTTTGCTTTTCCGTAATTTTACGCAGGCGCTGCCCCTGGCTGTCATACTGGTAATAGGTTGTTTCCGGTGTCCCGTCATCTGTAATTCTCTGGCGAACGGTTCTTGCGATTTCCTCCTTAAAGTTCCAGCCTACTTCTTCCAGGTGGGGCATCGCGGTCATAAAACCATGCTGCGGGTGATAAGAATATTGATAATTATTCGTTCCGATCTGTGTGCTGATTAAGCGGTTGGTGTCTGTCTCGTAGCCGTAGGTCCTGGTCCAATTGTTGCCGGCAGCCAGATGCCGGATTTGCGCAATGTTTCCCGCTTCATCGTATTGGAAATTCTGACTGTAGTTGCGCATAACCATGGGATCGCCGGGATTGAAGCAGGCTGAAAAACATTGATCATGCCAGTTATCATTGCTGTCCAAAGCAAGAGCCGCATCGTTCTCCCTGCCGGAGGCTTCAACCAGCCGGTAGAGGGCATCGTAAATATAGCTGGATATGCCGGTTATTTTATGATTATCAAAGAAAACTGCCGGGATATTTTTATCTTCAATATGAGTGATGTTACCAACCGGATCATAGGTATAATACCAATCCTGCAGCGGATCACCATTACTTCTTTTGGATTCTAAGCGTTTAAGACTGAAAGTATTTTTATCATAGTAATATTTGGTGACTACATCATTTCCGTAAATGACTTTTTGGCGCTGACCTTTTTCATTGTACTCGATATTTTTAATATAGGTTGCGGTAATGGATGGATCCGGATGAACTACAATTTCTCCTTTAAGAAGCCCTGTATCATTGTAAGAAAAAATAATAATGCTGCCATCGGGTTTTATCTGTCTGGTAATTCTGCCGAGGGCATCGGTTTCCGAACCGAAGCTAAATTTTACCGGTTCAAGGTCTGCAGTTAAATGGTCGTCTGACCAGTTAACTTCAGTTTTGTAATTTTTAAACAGTGTTCTGATTGTTAATTCGGGATTCCCCTTGAAATCAAAGGCTGGGGTCTCCACAAGGCCGGCTGTATCAAAATGGCGTACAATTTTACCTTTGAGGTTTTTTAGTTTGGAACCGGGTTCCGCTTCTCCATAGAAGATTCTCTCAAATATATGATTAAGAGGCATGGCGCCGTCCCCGCCCAACACTGTATTTTGAAGCGGACGGTGTATAACGTCATAGGAATACCGGAACTCAAAACTGCGCTCATCCCATGTGCGCAGCGGCTGGCCCAGTATATTGACGAGCAGCCACCTTTGTCCCGAATCCATGCTTTTCTGATAAACCTTGTTGCCCAACATATCGTACTTATATTGCGCCACCACATTGCCGCGGGCGTCCTTTATGCTGCGCAGGCTGCCTTCCGCGTCCAAATCTGCCTTTGTGTAATAAAATTCGTCAGCGGCAGTTTCCGGATGCTTATTATGTTCTACAGATAAAACCGGTCTTCCCAAAGAATCGAAATATAATAAAGCAGGGGTATCCGAATGCCGTGCCGCCTGATCGGCGGCTGCCTTTTCCCTGCCGGGATCTTTGCCTTCCGCTGTAAGTTCGGCGTCAATGAGCCGGTTGGTACGATTATTGTACCAGGCTGTTTCCAATACAGTATCATTGCGGTCATAGACAACCTGTTTCCACGAATCAAATTCAACCTTGCTGAATGTGCTGTCAGGCATAGCCGTTTTAATTAGTCGACCAAGCGCATCGTAGTACAGTACCGGTGTGACACCGGTTTCTACAAGCTCCTTTAGATTTTCATACCTGTGTGTTACGGAAAAGTAGGGTTCGTATTTTTTAACGGTTTTACCTTTATTATTAAGCACTGCCCTGCCGCTGCCAATCCAGCGCAGCTGACCGGGCACAAGAGCAGACGTGTCTACTTCCAGAAGAGTATAGGTGTTGTCGGCATTAACGCAGACCTTTTTGGCCGGACCGGGTTCTGCCTGTACCTTTTTTAGCACTACTTGTCCTATTCCATTGGAGTATTCCAAAGTTATCTGCACAGGCGAATCAGGGTTTTTCTGAAAATGCTCTTCCCGTGCTATAGAAGCCGCAACAACCGGTTCCCCGTTTGTTTGGTATGCGTCAAGATCATAAACAAAACGCAGCGTTGCTTTCTGCAGCAATTCTTTGGCTGCGCTGATCAACTGGTCTGAAGCCGGAGCATTAAGAAATTCAGCTGCGTTTGAAGTTTCTGCCGCAGTTTCATAATCTGAAATTCCCGACAAATCATCCGCTTCATTTCCTTTCCCGAATAAAGCCGTAGCTTTAACAAAGCCCAGTTCATCGGCAACAGCTTCTGAGATATTGTCGTTTATATCTCTTATCCGCTGTGGAGACAGGGTCCGGAAATTTAAAAGATCAATTGAGGATTTACTGCCCAGGGCATCTTCCACTTCTCGTATATACAGATGATATTTATCGTCATATGTTACTTTGGTTCGGGCGCCGTAAGGATCAATATAAGATACGGGAATATAAAAACGGTCCTGTGCATCGGCTGATGTTTCCCCCTCGTTAATATGAAGGGTGGTCCCGGAACGAATCCACCAGTTTTCGTCCCCCTCGCTATGCGCAAACTTTCCTTCCAGCATCAGGGCATCGTTTACCCTGGTCCCGAAAATATCAGACAGCAAAGAAGGAGAGTAAGCCAGCTGATAGCTTTCAAACTTAAACGCTTTTGACTCCAGTTGGCTCAGAGACAAAGGAACTGTAAGGTCGTTCCTCAGATAAATTGTGCGTATATGCTCAATTAATCTTCTCTGGGCATATCCCGGGTCAGGTTCGGCATCCGTTAGGTGGTAAGGCACTTCTACGGCTGCAGATAAAATATTGTCAAAATCTGATCGCGTATAATAAGGGCCGGTTTTAGCAACCTCCTTAAGTTCATAAGTTCTTGTTTCCGATGGGAGACGGAGACGATAATAGTCATCATTTATGGCGTCATTGGTAAAGTCATTTATTGTGTAAATTATAGTTGTCCTGTTTTGAGCGTTCCTGGTCTCGGAAGGAAGAGAATCGTCCGCCAACAAACGGGGGTATACTATCGCGGCAGATTCCAGAACATTGCCGTAAGCATCTATTTTAAGATTGAGGCTGTGCTCTATCCGGGGATCTTCCGTATGGCGTTCATAGCTGTAAATGATTGACTCGCTTTTTTTAACTATAAAAACCGCATGTTTATTATTTCCCTTGGGTTGCAGCAGTTCTATAACACAATTACTGGCTGCTGCAGAAAAAGGTGTTAATTCCCGTCGCCGTTGCTCAGGGCTTGCCCCTGACAAAGGCGCATCCTTGGCAAATACTTCAGAACGCAAAGCCATACCTTTGCAGGCACGGATTGCCTCCCGGCGCTCTTCAGCGCTCAGATGCTCTAAGTTAATGCTATTTATTCCTGGTGCGGCGATAATCCGGGCTTCGGATAAGGATAATTCATAATTAACAGCAGAAAAGCCCTGCCTGGACATCTCTTCATACCAGTATTCATGCTCAAACTGATTAAGGATTTTTACTTCGTCTAAAAAGGCTCCCGTATGAAACCAATTTTTGGTCAATACCGGTTCCTGGTGCAGTTCCTTATCTGCAACATTGCTGAAGCTGCCTTTTTCCCAGTGTTCAAAGTATTCCGTATCGGTCTTCTCTGCCATACCGAAGCCTCTGAATTCTTTTTCGGCATGATCATAATAGCCATGATGGTACCGGTATGAAGTTACGAACCGGTAACCTGAAACGATGTCTTTTGTTTCTGACCTGGAAAGACAGTGAACCGGGAAATGCAGTTGGGTAACCCATGGTGTTCCGGCTTTTTTATCTTCAATGTAAAATTGTGTTGACGGTGTATATTCGAGGGTAACTTCTTTACCCATGTTGTTTTTATATTGGGCCATCAGGAATGGTTTCCTGCTGCTCATCAAGTCAACATACTGCAAAGGCGCATGGGTGTCTTTTTCCAGTGCGCTCGACCAGACGATACAGGGCAGGCCGCTGCCTAAAAAATCAACTACTGTAACTTTTGTTTGAGAATTAACCTCCGGCAGCGAGTCTAAATAAAAAGGTATTGTGCTCCAGGCGTTTCCGCTTTTATTCATCCAACAGCCGATCCTGTTTTTCCCCGTATAGACAATGTCAGTTGTTCCCGAGCCATCAATATCGGCCAAATGGATAAAATCAGAATTAAAATGATCCGGAAAATCAAAAACAGGAGCACAGTCCATGTTCACTTTAGCCCCGAATTTTCCGTAACCCAGGTTGGGCCAATAGCATACTTCACCGTTGCGGATTCTTACCAAATCAGTTAAACCGTCTCCGGACATATCGGCAAGGAAAATACTCTGATAGGGTTCGGAAAATAAAATACGCGGACCCTCTTCTTCGTCAAAAAACTGCGCAATCCGGCAGGCCTGTTTAAAACCGTTTCTGCCTTCGGACTCAAACCATATAAAAACATTATCTTCAGCAATGAGTATTTCCGGCATTCCGTCGCCGTTTAGATCAAGCAGCCGCATATTAGGATCCTGCATGTCAACGTTGGGGAAATGTTTAAACGCCTGGAATGATTGAAGGTCCCTGTCTTTGCTTAATTCAAAAAATCCTTTTATCCCATCGTTAAAACTGACCAGTTGTTTTTCACCGCCGGCATCCAGGTCCAGTAAACTTGTTTGTCTCCCTAATCCGCTGAAAGAAGGCCTGGGTGAAACCAACCTGGCTTGTTCAAAATTTCCCTGACCAAGATTGTGCTTATAATACCAACCCTGGGCCTGTTCGCTGAGAATGCCGGATAATCCTTCATTAAATAAGTCTACAAACTGGTAATTGGGTTCGGCCAAACCAGACGGCGCATGAATCAACTGCTCAGCGGCAATGGCGCTTACCGAACTGTTCCAGGCATGTTTTTGGTAGTCCAGTTCCAGGGCAGGCAATCGCTTGCAGGTATATGTTCCGTCTGCCTTTTTAATATATCCTGCTGTTGTAACGGACTTTAATAAACTGATTTCCCCAACAGAATCATGATCGTACTCAAAACTTAAGGATTTTACTAAAGCAGAACCACCCGGAAGTTCGTCAAAATAATGAAAAAGCAGAACCCGCTGACATATACGGGTGGTACGGATTTCGAAACCGGCCTTGTAAAAAGAGAAAGGGTCCGTCCTGAACAGCCAGTCGTTTGACTTTACGCAGGGGGGATCAAATGCGTATTCACCGTAATCAAATACCGTTTGAAACATGTAGCCGGATTCGGCAGGGAAAGGATCATTAAATTGGATATATGGACTTTTATTGCCGTATAAAACTTTATGCAGATATAAATTCGTATAAGTAATTTTACCGCTTTCAAACCTGTTCCGGCTGCACAACTGAGTTGAATCCATACCCAGTTCATTTTCTTTCAGGTAAAGATACCGGGAACAATTGCCCCTGTCATCAAAAACAAATTCAGGCAGCCATTCGAAAACTTTATTTTCATCCCGGGGATCGGCAATTCTGGAATCTAAGCTCCAGCCAAACAGAGTAATCACGTTGTCCTTCGTGATAACTCTCCATTTTAATTCCGGAGAAGTCTTGCCCGACCACCTTTCAATTAGGGCAAATTGGCCTTCAATTCTGGGCTTATAAAATCTGATCTTAAATAAACCGTCGCTGGAATCCTTTTCGTTTATTTCATAGTTACCCTCCGGATCCAGGACAAAATTACCCTCTGGATCCCTTTTAAACTCCGGCACTAGGTCTTCGCCACCGCAAAAAAGAAAGGTGTCAGAATCACAATCGTCCAGATACCTGGGCAGTTCCTGTTCTGTTTTTCTTTTTATAGAAGACAAATTCAATGACCAGCCTAATCCAAAGATACCGTTTCCAGCGCCGGAGTTATAGGTTAAGCTCAACGCCGGCGCCGCGCCGCGTGCGGGAGAAAAAGGAAGATCCAATGAAAAACTGACTGTACCGTTCACAGCATTAACAGAAAATTTTTCATCAATACCCCTGATGGCGCCGCCTCCTTTGGGTAAGTTTATAGACGGTACCTCAATTGCATTGGATTTGGTCTTGCCTCCATCAGTACTAAGAAATGGAGAAAAAGGGTTTTGCTTTTCGTCTTCTTGGTTCATCGTCACCCTCTTTTCTTATAATTTACAGGTAAACTTTTTTACAGGTTAAACTATCAAAGAAAGGAAATATCCATATAGAACAAATCGGATTATCAAAAAATTATTGGTATGCTTTTGGTTATTCTACAAAATGTTACCATATCCTTTTTTATTTTGATTTTTTATTCTCATACATATAGAGCTATACGAAAGTGACGAACAGCACTCATAATGTGCAGATCGTCAGTTTAAATCCGGCTGCTTATTTTTCTCTCTTCGACTTATATCGTATAAGGAATGATATGATTGTGAGTAGTTTCTTCGCAACAGGCCCCGGGATTATTAAAGTCGGGTTTAATATTCTCACTTTTTTATCGTGCTGATTCCAACTTTATTTTGGTCAATTGCGTGTATTTACTATTAATTATATAATATGCTGTAAAGTATGGGCTGTACGGGATATTATTCTTCGCAGTGAAAATGAAAACATAATAGACAGATGAGGGGAGATAAAGTCGCTATGTTTAAGGAAATAATAGAAAATGTAAAAAAAGAAATCCCGCTGATACACTGTATTACCAATTATGTAACTGTAAACGATTGTGCAAATATACTTATTGCTTGCGGCGGGGCGCCCATTATGGCTGATGACGCAGGCGAAGTTGAAGAGATGACTTCGATTTGCAGCGGACTTGTGATCAATATCGGAACGCTTAACCAAAATACAATCCGGGCTATGTTTTTAGCGGGAAAGAAGTCGAATATACTTGGCCATCCTGTCGTTCTCGATCCTGTCGGAGCAGGCGCATCAAAACTTCGTACAGATACGGCGAATAAACTTCTCGATGAGGTAAGATTTACTGTTATCCGCGGCAATATTTCGGAAATTAAGACGCTGGCAATCGGCAGCGGAACAACTAAAGGCGTAGATGCCGATGTCGCCGATATGGTTACGGATAAAACCATTGATAATGTGATCGCTTTTGTAAAAGAGTTCTCAAAAAAGACAGGCGCTGTCACCGTTATTACAGGCGCAATTGATATCGTTGCCGGTGAAAATATAGCATATGTCATCCGCAACGGTCATCCCATGATGTCAAGAATCACGGGCAGCGGATGTATGCTTACCGTTATGACGGCTGCTTATGTTGCCGCAAATCCCGGCGATATCATTAAAGCAGCAGCGGCAAGCGTTTGCGCGATGGGACTTTGTGGTGAACTTGCTTTTTCAAAATGTAAAACGGCCGGCGGTGGCAACTCGAGCTATCGCAATTATTTGATCGATGAAGTATACAATCTTGACGCCGAGAGCTTGATGAGAGGCGCGAAATATGAAGCTCGCTAAAAATTCAATGCTTTTATACGCCGTAACCGACCGTACATGGCTTGGCAAGCGAAAGCTTATTGAGCAGGTAGATGATTGTCTGAAAGGCGGAGCAACCTTTATTCAGCTTCGTGAAAAGGAACTTGATTATAAAGCCTTTTTAGCAGAGGCAAAAGAAATAAAGACTTTGTGCCATAGGTACAATGTTCCGTTTGTTATCAACGATAATGTAGATATTGCCGCTGCCTGTGATGCTGACGGCGTTCATGTCGGTCAGAGCGATATGAAAATAAATGAAGTCAGAGCGAGACTTGGCGGTAATAAAATAATTGGTATCTCTGCTGTAACAGTAGAACAGGCAATTATCGCCGAACAAAACGGAGCCGATTATCTTGGTGTCGGCGCTGTCTTTTCCACTTCAACAAAGCTTGATGCGGATACTGTATCTCACATAACCCTGAATGCAATCTGTAACGCAGTATCCATTCCTGTAGTTGCAATTGGCGGTATAACTTCACACAATATACTTGAACTGAAAGGCACGAACATTGATGGTGTGGCCGTTATTTCGGCGATATTCGCACGGCCTGATATAAAGGCGGCAACTGAAGAATTATTAATGTTATCAAAGGAAGTAGTGCCGGTATGAACCCGCCATCCAGGAGTGTCAGCGACAGTTTCATTAAACAGGCGCATAGAAAGTTTATCTAGATACAAGTAGACACGAGGTAGACACAAGGGGACGGTTCTCCTGTGCTTACTTGTGAGCACAAGGGTACCGTCCCCTTGTGTCCTTTGATGACGCTGCATTAGCAGCATGGATGTCTATCCGCAATACACGCTAAACTTTCCCGACACGCTCTTTGGAATAGTCAAAAATGTGCTCCCGCACATTTAAAGAGGGAGACATAACAACCATTTCACCAGTTTCTAGAGGCTCGCCGGTCTTGGGGTGGGGGCCTATACTTTTAACTACCCATTCGTTGAGCAACTGAAGGCCTCCGAGGTTTTCAGGAAATCCCCCAAAAAGGTCCCACACCCTGAAATATACTACCAGGTGAAGCCGCCAGATATTGTCCTCACGGTCACGCCTCATTTTAAAGGTAATTTCACGTAAGCAGGGCTCTGAGGCACGGCTTTCCGGGTCGTCGGGGGTTCTTAAGGCAGTGATGTCCTCCGGTTTGGCTATTGTAATAGAAGCTTTGGCATGTCCGAACCCCCAGGTCTGGAACCTGCGGATAACCTCTATAACTTGTGGAACAATCCTTTCGCCATATGTGTAGAAGGTGTTTTCCAGTACTAACGGGTTTAGGATGTAAGAGTTGAAGTACTCCTCGATTTTTGCGGCGGTAGTCGGGGGTGGAAAGCTCATATTATGCGGGATGATATCACAAAGGGGCCTAATGTGAGGCCTTCTAATCCGGCAAACGACGAAATCAAATTCTCTCCGGAGCATCCCGGGATATGAACCATGCTCGACGCGATACTCATAAGCATCGATATCCCAGAGCTTTTGCTGTAAAAGGTACCAGGCCTCAGGCAGGTTTTCGGCATCAATATTAACTATGTTTAATAGTTCCATAAGTTGTCCTCCTAAGAAATATTAATCAATTCCCATAATTTCCCGCCAATGTTCCCTCGAAAGGCCTGGTCGCACCAACGTTTTGGGAACGTCGGGAGTTCTGGCAACAATAATAAAGAGGATGTCTGTATATCTATTATATTCCATAAAGCGGGTTAAGTGGAAAGGTAGATTTAACGAATCAATGAAAATATAGTATTTTTATGATGTTTTTAAAAGTTTCTTATTAACTGATTGGAGGATTTTTGAAAGGAAACATCTAATTTAAATACAAATGCAGAGCAGGTTTTTTGCTTCTATCCTTTCCTGAACACCATCCTAGAATAGAGATTAAATCAAAATTCACTTAGACAAAAGACTATTTTTTTGATTAAAAAGGAGAAAGGGGATTTAAATGTCATCTTTTAAAAAAAGGTTTTCTCTAACATTGTTTGGCTGTCTCGTTTTAGGGTTATTCTTCCTGTTTGTTAATAGCGCCGGAGCTGAAAACGTTTCGCCTTCACAGGTAATTAAGCTTATTGTTAATAATAAGACGCTAACTGCTGATGTTCCCCCCGCTTTAATTAACGGAAGAACAATGGTGCCGGTCAGGGTGGTAGCTGAAGCATTAGGTATTTTGGTCGAATTCAACGATTCAACTCGGACAGTTACTGCTTCTCAGAATAATATCATAGTGAAATTGATAATCAGCGGTAACAGTCAATACGGATGAGGCAGGTTCTAATGACATCCAAAGCCTGCTAATTCCACAACGATATGACCCTGGTCCAATACGTCTCCGAGGGGATTGACTACTGCCAGGGCTGCCACCACGGGGCCTCCAGGAATGCAAAGGGAAGCTGTACCCAATCCGCCTTTCATCGGACTCCCGTAAAATTTTCCCACTGTCGCCCCTGCTCCGGCGCCCACATTCCCTTCAGTCACGGGACCCGTACTTGCAGCCTGGCAGGCGATGTATGCCAGGGCCGCATCAGGCGGATTTAAACCCCTGGCGAAGTCGAGATCGTAAATGACTGATGCAGGCACTACAGGCGCCTCGGCGATTACATGCTCGACAAGACAGCGCATCATTCCGCCCGCCGCTGGCAGCCCAAAGTTACTGTAACCTGTAAGGAAGACGGCCCGTACAGGATTTTCCTTGGCGCCGGGGCGTATTGCATCAGTTAGCTGCGTACCAGGATTGCCTCCCCTTACGTCTACACCTGGGACCGCTCCGGCCGGACAAAGAATCACTGTGCATCCTGTACGGCCGCTTTTATCCTCAGCGTTTCCCACCAGAATGCCGGGAACATCAGTAAGCCCTCCCTTAATGGCTGCTTTCAATCCCTGGCCCTTTTGATTACTCAATTACCTCACCCCAAGTTAATGATTTAAGTATAGAGAAAAACGCTAACCGCAGAGGCAGGCGGATTGTTGATGAAGGTCCAGCACCGAAGCTATCGCAAGAATAATGGTGAGTTACTCGCCGGCGCTGGGAGTTGTATAGTTCTGCCAGGATTGCTTCATACTACAAGTCTTGCAAATCCCAGCTGATGTCAGCATAGGCGAATGTATAAACTATTTTATATCTAATCATATATGTCATAATGATCCATAATATGCAATCTGTAAGAAGAACGAATTGGTAAAAATCTTGTTTACATCTGGAAAATAATAATGTAAAATTACATCAATTTAATAAAAAACTTCTAGCTCAGGATAAAACCGTCGAAAGACGGTGACACATAAGCCACGGATCTACTGCCTTTAAGCTATGATAGCCGGGTTGCGTGGAAGTAAGAATTCCTGTAAATATGCTATATACCTGTCATGGCGCCTGACCCCAGACAGGTTTTTTATTTTTACTTAACTTTCTTAAAAGTAACAAACTTATCTATCGAACAAGGTGATTGCACCGGCTTTAGGCAAACTCAATCCATTTTTTAAAAACTTGGGGGTACTATTTCAAAATCCAAAACTTCTTCGTTATAGAGACCAATTTGGCGTTAATCAAGGGATTGACGATTGAAATATCTCCACTATGTAATTAGTGTTTTATTTTGTTTTAAGAATAATACTTGCGGAAAACCATCATTAAACTTATCAAAAATACTCTCCTATCCTGAAAATTAACTTGCATTAAGGAGGTCAGTTACTTGTGTGCTTATTTTCGCTTCAGCAGCATGGATGTCTGACTTGCAGAAAATGTCGAAATACGAAGATTTCTCACGATAATTAATTAAAGGAATATTAGGATAATTGGAGAAGAAACACCTTAAAACAATAATTCCGGGAAAAGAAGTTTAACTTTGGAAAATACCTTGTTGAAACTTTTTCCCAAATAGCTAATTTCCAGGATCCTATTTTTTAAAGGAAGCCTATACGTCATGCGAAAGTTGAGAGTGAAAAATGAATCATCTTATATCTAAAATATCGGGGATACTTGTTAAGGTTATGGCATTGAGGGAAAAAGCGCAAAAAAACAGTGATGCTAAACTTGAACAAAATGATCAGGATAAATCTGAGGTAGAATACCGTATCCTGGTCGAAAATCTGGGTGACGTTATCTTTTCTCTGGATTTACAAGGTTTCATTACTTATATTAGTCCTGTTGCAGAGAAGATGTTTCTGCATAAGCCAGAGGAACTTATTGGTGAAAATATATTGCGATATGTGCATCCCGAAGATACTCCTATAGTCTTAGGCAGCATACAGCGCGTTTTAGTCAAGAAACCTGAATCAATTGAATTCAGGCTGGTAGATCTTGACGGGACTACTTATTATGTACAGACTTCCTGCAGAGCATTGCTGAAAGACAACAAGTTAGTCGGGGTGACAGGCATTCTTTCTGATATAACTGAACGGAAAAGAATTGAAAAAGAGCTCAGAGAATCTGAAAGTAAGTATCGGACACTTTTTGAAACAACCGGCTGCCCAACAGTAATCTTCGAAGAAGATTTGAAGTTGTCGATGATTAATCATGAATTTGAAAAGGTTTCTGGATACACGAAGGATGAAGTCGAAAATAAAAAAAGTGTACAGGATTTTATTGTAGACGAAGACAAAGAAAGGGTATTTAAATATAACGACAGGCAAAAAATGCATCCGGACGATTCAAAAAGAAATTATGAGTTTAAAATGAATAATAAGCATATGGATGTAATTAATATCCTGGCAACAGTCAGCACAATTCCTGGCGCCAAGAAACGTGTTGGTACTTTCCTGGACATTACAGACCGCAAACTCATGGAGAAAGCTTTGCAGGAAAAGGAATTGTTTTTAAGACAAATAACCGACAATATGCTGGATATCATAGCCAGAATTAAAGCAGATGGTTTTTTTGAATACATCGGCTCGTCTGTAAGAAACATTTTAGGGTATGAACCCGGGAAACTTGAGGGGTCATCTCTTTTTGACCTTATTCATCCGGAAGATTTGCAAAGAGTAAAACGCATCTATCAAACAACTGCTGCAAATAAGAATTCGGTCACAATTGAGGTCCGCTATAAGCATGCAAATGGCTATTATATTTGGCTGGAAGCCTTTGGCAAAGTAATAGAGGATGCTAACGGATGTCCAATTGGCGCTATAATCAGTGCACGTGACATAACGGCCAGGAAAGAAATGGAGGAAAGGTTAAAATATCTCAGTCTGCATGATGGCCTGACGGGAATTTATAACCGGATTTATTTTGAACAAGAGATGCTCCGTTTGCAAAACGGGCGGGATTACCCGATCGGCATGGTTGTTTGTGATGTAGACGGCCTTAAAATTATAAACGATTCCCTGGGGCATAAATTTGGAGATATCTTACTGAAAGAGGCCGCTGAAGTTATCAAAAAGTCGTTTCGCAAAAGCGATATGGTAGCGCGTATAGGAGGTGATGAATTTGCAGTTCTTCTTCCGGGCTGCGATTCTGACGTTATTCCAAATTCCTGCCGCAGGCTTAAGGAGAATATTGTTGTCTGCAATTCCGAAAACCCCCAATTAAATTTAAATATCTCCGTCGGTTATGCAGTTATGGAAACTCCAGGCGACCTGGTTCAGCTTTTTACAGAAGCTGATAAGAACATGTACAAAGATAAATTTCTCCACGGTGAAAGTATACTGAATAATCATTGCTCTTCAGCTTGAATTTTTTAATAAATTTATTACTTGTTATGCCCTCCACCCTCCTGATTCGATACAGGCGGGTTTTTTCTTTTCTTATGCTCCATCGCGGCGCAGGGTAACACAAATGGCTATAATTACATAAACTTACTAATAAATGTAACGCAGTTCCTGTGTCGGGAGTTGTTCTTAGTGGGCGGAGTATGCCCAATATTCTTTGCCGCCAAGTTCACCTGCTGATGATTAAAAGAATCTATTAAATAAAGTTTCAAAGAAACACTGCGTTAACAAAACGCAGTGTTTCTTTGAAACTTAATATTTAAGGAGGAGCGCAAATTGGCAAGGTTGTGTGTTGTTGGGTTGGGTTATGTCGGACTGGTCACGGCTTCGTGTTTCGCTAGTCTTGGACATAGCGTAACCTGCCTCGATAAAGACCAGAAAAAAATTGATCTTCTGTCCAGGGGAATCTCTACTTTTTTCGAGCCCGGGCTGGATGAACTCCTAAAAAAAGGACTGGAAAAAGGCATCCTTTACTTCACTGATGATTTTAAGACTGCAGTCAGCCAGGCTGAGATCATTTTTATATGTGTCGGGACACCCCCACATGAAAACGGTATGGCGGAAATGTCCCAGGTGGAAGAAGTTTCCCGCTCCATTGCCGACAGTATAGAAGGTTATACACTCATCGTTGAAAAAAGCACTGTGCCTGCAGGTACTTCGGAAAGAATCAAACAGACGATAAAAATGGCCCGCCGGAATGAAGCTTCATCCTTTGATTTAGCAAGCAATCCCGAATTCCTGAAAGAAGGCTCGGCTGTAGGCGACTTCATGCACCCGGACCGCATTGTGCTCGGCGCCGACAATGACAGGGCCAGGGAGAAACTGCGTGCATTATACCAGGATTTTAATTGTCCCATCCTGTTCACAGACATATCGACTGCGGAATTAATCAAGCAAGCCAGCAATGCCTTTCTGGCTATGAAAATTTCTTTTATAAACCTGGTTGCTGATATTTGTGAAAAAGTAGGCGCAAATATTAAACAAGTTGCGTACGGCCTGGGTTATGACAAACGTATCGGCAGGGATTTCCTCAATGCCGGCGCAGGTTATGGCGGAAGCTGTTTCCCTAAAGACGTTAAGGCCTTATCAGCCATGGCCGACACACTGGGTATCAATACTACCCTGCTTAAAGAAGTAAACCGCATTAATGAAAAAAGAATCTGTTTGATTGCTGATAAAATTGAAGATACCCTCTGGGTATGTAAGAACAAGAATATTGCAGTGCTTGGCCTGGCCTTTAAAAGCAACACCAATGATGTCAGGGAATCTCCGGGAATAAAGCTGATTAAGGAATTAACCGACAGGGGCAGCATTGTTTCCTGCTATGACCCGAAAGCAATGGATAACGCCAGGTCTGAACTTGGCAGCGCAAAAGGCCTGGTAACCTTTGCTGAAGATCCCTACGCCGCTGCAAGGATGACGGATGCTGTAGTTTTTATGACTGAATGGCCTGAATTCATTAAGATTGATTTTCAAAGATTGCGTAAAACTATGAGGACTCCGGTAATTATTGACGCCAGAAACATGCTTGATCCGGACGAAGCAGTAAAACACGGATTTTTCTACAACGGAATCGGGTATTGCAGGCACGGACAGTGAAAGATATCTCACACCCTGAAAAAAGTTCATATTATACGGGGATGTCTATTCTTTTTCATTTTCCCGATCCCTGCCTGCGCCTGATAAACCACATTAAAAAGTAATAAGAAACAAACCCTATTATAGCGGCATTAATCAGGCTGCCTAAAATAAAAGGGTAACCGTGTTCGAACAGTTTATCAAGAAAAAAGTCAAAAGTTGATATTCCCATATCATGGATATCCAGTCCTGTTTGTATATCCCCAAAAAGAAGCTTTCCTACAAAAAAATCAAGAGCATAAAAGGAAGGAACGGCCAGTTTAAGAATTACTACTGTAGATACTGCCGCAACAGGATTAACTTTTACCGCACGGGCGGCTAAATAGGATAAAGGTATACTGATTATGGGTATTGGAAGAAAATCAAACGCCAGACCAAGAGCCACCCCACCGGCGATCTTTTTCGGTGAATCAGATAAATTTAAGATTTTTTTCAAGTAGGAATGTAATTTACTACCCGGCCTCACGGAAAAAAGGTTTTTAAACTTGTTCAGTATCCGGTCTTTCCAAAGCCTAATACAGTATACAGCTTGTTTGCCCATTAGATTTTGTTCCTTATGTTTTATAATAAAAAACTTTATTACCTTTGGCTGTAAAAATTCATCTGGTAGAATTATAACACATAATGCGCCAATTGGAAAAAAAAGATAAATCAATAAGCTATATATTAAACTTACAAAAACACTGCTTTCCGATAACCAAAAAAACTTCACACTTTCTTCAATAATTCTCCATATCTATTTTGAGTTTATTTTGATAAAATTACCTGCAAAGGATGTTTTTATTTTTCAAGGAAGGTGAAAGATATGCCAAATTTTAAAAGAAACCTCTTTTTTATTGCCTTAGCCGCTTTTATTGCGGGAGTCATGTTTATGGGCGGGTGTCTTTTTGCCAACGATCTCCCCCTGTCCGCTCTAAGCAAAGGATCACTGGCTGCTAATTCAGCAGACGCCTCCGGAGCCGGTATCATTGATTCTGAGACAGTCGCTGATATAGTCAGCAGCGCCGGCCCTGCGGTAGTAAAAATCGATACATATACTACCCGCAGTGTTTATGTGGATCCCTTTTTTAATGATCCTTTCTTCAGACAGTTCTTCGGCAGTCCCTATGGTCAGTCGCAGACCAAGGAGGAACACGGTCTTGGTTCCGGTTTTATTATTTCCAGCAATGGTAATATTTTGACCAACGACCATGTCATCAACGGAGCCGACAGGATTACAGTCACCATCCAGGGATATAAAAACCCCCTCCAGGCAACTGTGGTCAGCGAAGATTATAATTTGGACCTTGCTGTCTTAAAGGTACAGGCAAAAAATCTGCCGGCGTTGAAACTGGGTGATTCAAATAAGACCAGGGTTGGAAACTGGGTCATCGCAATCGGAAATCCCTACGGCCTTGATCATACTGTAACAGTTGGTGTGATTAGCGCCAAAGGGCGTCCGATAACCGTAGGAAACCGCAATTACAAGAATCTGCTGCAAACTGACGCATCAATTAACCCGGGAAACAGCGGAGGCCCACTGTTTAACCTGTCCGGCGAAGTAATCGGAATCAATACCGCTGTAGCCCAGGCAGAGGGAATTGGTTTTGCTATTCCTTCAAAAACAGCCAGTGATGTTATTCTAGACTTAATAAGCAAAGGGTAAATGGTTAATTCTTAATAGAACTCATTTCATACTGCAGTAAGAACATGGCCAATTTTAAATGTCCAAAACAGATTGTAATAATAGAGAGTCTTGTAAAAAACTCTACCGGCAAAGTTGACAAAAATCTTCTCCGGGAAATCAGGAAAGAAATGGGATAAGCGAGGGAATTATTTGAGAGGGTTTTTCAATTGAACTGCCAGGATTCCTCCTTTACCACGGCTGCGGTGTATTCTGGTCGACTGTTACAAATGTGTAACCCTTTGATTTGAACAACTGAATAATCTCAGGCAATACTTTGACTACAGCCTCTCTGTTGGTGATATACGTTTCCATGCTGGGAGACGCTGCCGCTTTAACATCAACCTGGCCTCCGTCATGCAGTAGAACAATGGGTGTTAGATGAAGTTCTTCGACTAATATCAGACCGCTGGAAACACTTTGATAGACCTCTTCCGGTTTCAAGGCGCGGGGAGTAGTGTCGGCGCCGGTTATGTTCCAACCAATTGACTGATAACCGCTTTCCTTTAACTTGCTCCGGAAATCATGAGTTAAAAAGCTAACGCCGCCGGGAGGCCGGAAAATTTTTACGGGTTGTCCTACCAAATTTTCCAGCACTGTATTTGCCCGATCCAGATCAGCGATTAGAGCCTCCGGTGATGAATAAATTTTTTGGTAATCATGGGTATAGGTATGGTTAATAACGGCATGACCCTCATTAATCATCCTTTTAATTATGTCCGGATTTCTTTCCGCATTTTTACCGATTACCATAAAGGAAGCCTTTACCTGCTCCTTGTCCAGGATATTTAAAATGGGTTCCGTAAAAAAAGTATTCGGTCCGTCATCAAAAGTTAAATAGACATCCTTGCCAGGGACTTTATAAACGCTGCCGGCGACTGCTACACTATTCAAGGCGCTTTTTGAAAGCACAGATGAATTTTTGGAATCTGTTTGAAGTTCTTTGACGCCACAGCCGAATAATAAAAGCAGGATCGTCATAAAAATAAGGAATAAAGTCAGTTTTTTAATTGTTCTAAGTATGTTAAAACACCAGCTTGCAAAGATTGCCCGCTATTCTCTTTTTTTTCGACTTTTTTCCAATATACACCCTGCTCCTATGTAAAACAACTATTATTCATATTTGCAACTCTTTTTCTTTTTATATAGTCTGGGTTTCAATATTATCTCCCTTAAAAAAAAGCGCCCTTTAAGCGCATTTACATTAAAAAAGGGCGCCTTTCTTATTCAATCGACATTAATTATTAAACCGGTTTATTAACATGATAATCGGGGGTAAAGGGGGTCAGGGGGTAAAGGGGGTCAGGCTTGACTTATTATAAAAATTGACTTATTAAAAAAACAACTTCGCCGGGCTGCAGCAGCGGCGCTTCGCAAAGCGCTCACTCATGAATAAAGGCGTCCTATTTTAGCTATGAAAAAATAGCCCAGTTAACCATTTTTTAGCCGGTGATTACTTCAAGCCAAACAACTAAACATCAGCAACACTGTCATACTCTTCAACTAGAGAATCAAACAGATCCTTAACAGAAACAATTTTCTCCGCTTTATAAGCATTTGTGCCGGCAAAAGCAAATCCGTGTTTCATTTTTCCTTTTTTAGCATTCATCAAAGCAAGGGCTATACAATAAGGGCTGGACTCATGATTGCAGGTGATAATACAATGATATGGACACTTATAAGGTTTCTTGCCGCCTGCATTGACATCTTCGATGAACTCATTGATTATAGCTCTCCCGGGCATTCCGACAGGGCTTTTTATAATTCCGATATCTTCTTTTCTGCAATTGATATAGGTGTTTTTAAATTCTAAAGAAGCGTCACATTCTTCCGTTGTTACAAACCGTGTCGCCATCTGTACGCCCGAAGCTCCGAGCTGAAGGAATCTATATATATCTTCCCCTGTATATATGCCGCCTGCCGCAATTACAGGGACAGGTTTTGACGTCTTTTCTTCAATCATTTTTGCTACACCAATAACTTCAGAAACAAGCTTCTCCAATTTAAAAGCAGGATCATCAATCTGCTCGCTTTTAAATCCCAGGTGGCCGCCTGCCATCGGCCCTTCTACCACAATGGCATCCGGGACATGTTGATATTTTTCTAACCACCTTTTAGCGATCAGGCTCGCTGCTCTTGCGGAAGAAACAATAGGAACAAGCTTTGTAGCAGTTGACTTTTGTAAGAATAAAGGGAGATTCAGCGGAAGACCGGCGCCGGAAAAAATAATATCAATACCTTCCTCTACTGCCGTCTTAACCATGTCACTGAAATTTGATAAAGCTACCATGATGTTTACTCCCAGAATTCCCTTGGTAAGTTCACGTGCTTTTCTGATCTCTTTTCTAATCGCTCTGATGTTGGCCCCAAGATAATTTGTTTTAGAATCCGGTTCAGGTAGACCAATACCCGCAACAGATATAACTCCTATACCGCCTTGTTCGGCTACTGCTGACGCCAGCCCGCTTAGAGAAACACCAATACCCATACCGCCTTGAATAATTGGTAATCCGGCGGATAAGTCACCTATTTTTAAGCCGATCTCTCTCAACGAAACCATTACTGTTCTCCTTATTGATTTTTAGTATCTCACTGATCGGACCGCCGCAACCTGTATGCCGCAGAATCAGGGTCAATATCCAATAAAAAGTTCATAAACAAGAGCCCTGTCTCTAAAAAACCTCTCTTCTTCGACATATTTCTTCCGTCCCAAAGACTACTTTACCTCACACTGAATTGGCAGGTCAATGTTTTTTTAACTCAGTCTTACTCACATGAATCCACTCACCGTTAATCCATTCGTTAGCAATCGCTTTCCCCACTATCGGAAGCGCTTGTTCAATTTGCCCGGTAACCTGTTCCATACCGTCTCTTAGCTCAGGATGCGCGTGGGTGTTCTTGTTTCGCATAGCATATATATGCTTCATCCCTATAAAATCAGCTTTCCAAATAGAGTCGCTTGGGATTGAAAGCATATATGTGCCCCGTATAACATCCCGGTCGTCTGAATAATCCTTTCTGATATAGCCGAAACCGTTAAATTTGTATTCAACACCATTGATCTCTACAGTCTCCGGTATATTTACTTTAGACTTGCTTTCTCGCATGAGGCTTATTACTTCCCCCACACTCATTATCTTTTCGTTGTAAAACTCGCTCTTTTCGCCGCTGGCAAACTCAGCAAGTCTGGATGACGATCTGACGATACGGTTGTTCATTCTCTGCGCATGAGCGTCGAGATCACCCATCCCGGCCTTGTGCAAACCGACAGTCTCGACTGTAAAGTCAATAAACCTCAGAATGGTTTCATGATTTCGCTTATAGCCTAATTGTGCGCCATATTTTGTGATTTTTTTCAGCCAATCGCGGATTTGGGCGGTTTCCTTCGTATCATTATCGGGTAGATGAATGAATCCCGCATTATCGGAATACTTAGCAATTACTTTGCGGACATGATCAGCTTTCTCGTAAGTGTAACTCCTTTTCGACATAAACAGTGAGATGACCGCGTCATCTACTCCTGCAACTTTTACCAGCCTGAATAGCATATTTATTTCTCCTCGTATGATATCCTATCCGGCCCCTGTAGAACCAAATCCCCCTGCTCCACGCGATGTTTCCGGCAGTTTGTTTACCATATTCCATTTGATGTTAAACACAGGAATAAGAGCAACCTGACAAATACGGTCCCCGCGACTGACCGTGAAAACTTTATCTCTCCGGCTGTTATATAATAAAGCGCATACCTCTCCGCGGTAGTTGCAGTCTATAACTCCCGGCGAATTGGGGACCAGGATCCCTTCTGCCGCAAGCCCCGATCTTGCCAGTACGGCAAGCATAAAGCCATCCGGCGCCTGAATTTTAAAGCCAAGCGGTATGATGCAGGTTTCCCCCGGAAGAATATCAACCGGTTCTATAACAGCGGCAAATGCATCCGCAGCTGCATCACCACCGTCTCCGTGTGCGTATTTTGGAAGCGCAACACAATGCTGCAAAGGGATTACGTTAATTTTACTAGAATTGCAGCTCATTTGAAAGCTTTATCCCCTCTCGTGTTCCACTTATTTTACAGGGCTGAACGCACCAAGCGCGCGGCGGCAACCATATTTTCCAAGGATTTTCTTGCTTCAGGCCAGCCGCGTGTTTTTAGCCCACAATCCGGATTTACCCATATTTGCCCGCTGTCCAGAACTGCCAATGCGTTGTGAAGATGGCTGACGATCTCTTCAACCGAAGGCACACGGGGGCTATGAATATCATAAACACCCGGACCGATCTCGTTAGGGTATTGAAATTGAGCAAATACTTTCAGCAGTTCCATGTTGGACCGGGAAGCTTCTATAGATATGACATCCGCGTCTAATGCGGCAATTGAGTCAATAATATCATTGAAATTACTATAGCACATATGCGTGTGAATTTGTGTATCGTCTCGCACACCTGACGAAACCAGTTTAAAGGCATTTACCGCCCACTCAAGATAAGCCGGCCACTGTTTACGCCGCAACGGCAGTCCTTCACGCAGCGCCGGTTCATCTATCTGTATAACCTTGATGCCGGCCGCTTCGAGGTCTGCTACTTCATCACGCAACGCCAGGGCCAGTTGAAACGCGATATTTTGACGCGGTTTGTCGTCACGAACAAATGACCATTGTAGTATGGTAACCGGTCCAGTGAGCATTCCTTTAATAGGTTTATCTGTAAGTGATTGCGCATATTTAATCCAGTTCACTGTCATTGCCGATGAACGATAAATATCACCGAAGATTATCGGCGGCTTGACAAACCGTGTTCCATAGCTTTGCACCCACCCGTTTTGCGTAGACATAAGGCCATTCAACTGCTCTCCAAAGTATTCTACCATGTCGTTACGCTCAGCCTCACCGTGCACCAGGACATCCAAACCAATCTCTTCCTGAAAACGGATTGCATCAAAGATTGTTTTCTTCAGAAAAACACTATATTGTTCATTGGTAATTTCACCTTTCCTCACAGCGGCGCGCATAGTACGGACTTCGGCTGTTTGAGGAAAAGAACCGATGGTAGTAGTAGGTAGCGCCGGCAGTCGCAACGACGTGCGCTGCAATTCACGCCGGGCAGAATACGCGCTCTTTCGGCGCAGCATGGAGTAGTTAATAGATGCAGTGCGTGATTGTACGGCGGGTTGATGAATTCGACGGGACTGTCTGCGGTTTTCTACCCGTCTTTTGCTCTCCAGCAATACTTCCTTTACCGATTCGCGTCCTTCATTGAAAGCCTTTGTCAACACAGATATTTCACCCAGTTTTTGAACTGCAAAAGCCAGCCACCCTTTTGTCTCATCATCCATATTACTCTCTTCTGCCAGATCAACGGGACAGTGAATCAGTGAACATGATGGAGCAACCATAATATTTCTGCCGGATAGAATGCTTTTGGCCCGTTCAAGTACAGCAAGCGTAATATCAAGATCAGTCCGCCAAATATTTCGCCCGTCAATAATCCCCAGGGACAAGCACATAGTCTCCGGCACAAAATGTAATAATTGATCAATCTGCTCAGGCGCCCTTACCAAATCAACGTGCAGAGCCTGCACGGGCAGTTGGCAAACCATAGGCAACGTATCTTCCAGGCTGTTAAAATAAGTAGCCAGGCATATCCGGGCGGATGCCGCCGCACGATGCAGCCGCGTATAAACATCAGGAAATGCAGCCAGTACTTCCTGTGATAGATCAAGGGTTAAAACGGGTTCATCAATCTGTATCCATTCGGCTCCGGCGCCTGCAAGCCGGGAAATAACCAATTCATAAACAGGAAGTATCCTACTTAAAGACTGACCCAATGAAAAATATCCGTCAACACTCTTTCCAAGCAGCAGGAATGACACAGGCCCGAGTATGACGGGGCGCGTTAATATGCCAAGCGCAAGCGCTTCTTTGAACTCGTCGATTGGCTTTGTGGAAGCCAGGCAAAATGTTTGTCCGGCATGAAATTCAGGGACAATATAGTGGTAATTGGTATCGAACCACTTGGTTAACTCCATTGCGGTAACATCATTTGTTCCGCGTGCCATAGCAAAATATGTGGAAAGGCCGACTGTCTTACCTTGCCAGCCATATCTTGGCGGTACTGCGCCGACCATAACGGCTGTATCAAGCACATGGTCATAAAGCGAAAAATCATTGGAAGGAATATGTAATATCCCGTGATCCTGCTGCAATTTCCAGTGTTTCTGCCTTAATCCCGCCGCTGTCCTCTTTAACTCCTGCTCGCTAATAGTTCCAGTCCAGTACTGTTCGATTGCGTGCTTTAGTTCACGCTTGACACCAATACGTGGAAAGCCCAGATTTGCTGAAATCGCCGTCATAATAATCTACACCTCTCTTGTTATTATTGGTTAAACGCAAGAAGGATAAACTAAAACGGGCCCCCGCCAACTTTAGATGTTTAGAAGGAAGCCCGTAATAAGACCGCGCATCACTTGTTATCAACATCTCAGCCTCCGAAGATGCGAAAATTAAAGCTAGTCAGGCAGGTCTTCTGGCTCTCGGTTCAACCTATTCCCGATACCTTCCCGCAAGTTCCTCAGAGTTTACGAACATTGCAGTGGTTCTCACCGGTTTCGTCCCCGATTACAGCGGCGGGCCCGCGACGGATTTACACCGTCTTCCCTCTTAGTCCCGGATCTCTCCGGAAACCTGATTGCATGCATTATTCAATTACATAGGAAAATTTTATACAAAACCGTTCGGCATGTCAAGGTCTTCCGATAGGCACGGCATTATCAACGCTCTCTCCGCTGCTCCACGCCGACAGCGGCACGGCTTGCTTCGGACCGGACTAGCGGTGCTGCGTTAACAAACAGCATGGGTCTATCTCCTCTTTGACTACTTTACAAGCGCTGCCCGGTAATAATCTTGTCTTTGCTCTTCAAACCTGTTATGATTTGTAAAAACGGCGACAGAGGGATATGCTTATGGACAAAACTGAGAATCGCGAATCCGTAAAAAAGTATGCGCTGATCGTCTCTACCCTGGCTTCTTTCTCCACTCCTTTTATAGGCAATGCGGTTAACCTGGCTATACCCTCCATAGGAGAGGAATTCGGCAGCAGCGCTGTTATGCTGAGTTGGATTGTGAGCTGCTACTTGCTAACCTCAGCCGCCCTCCTGCTTCCCTTCGGCAGGCTCGGTGATATCATCGGCAGAAAGAAAGTCTTTATCTTCGGTTTGTCAATTTTCTGTATATCGACTCTCCTTTGTGGAACAGCCTGGTCAACGGAGTCACTGATTGTTTTCAGGGTTTTGCAGGGGATCGGCTCCGCCATGAGCTTCAGCACAAACATTGCTATCCTGACAGCTGTTTACCCTCCAAGTGAAAGGGGCAAGGTTCTCGGCATCAACACTGCCGCCGTTTATACCGGCCTGTCCCTTGGTCCTGTACTTGGCGGTATCTTGAACCGCCGGCTCGGTTGGGAATCAATCTTTTATTTTGTCCTTTTAATAGGAGTTACGGTGCTTTTTCTGGCCGCAACCAAGTTAAAAGGAGAATGGATTGGAGCAAAGGGCGAAAAATATGACAAAACAGGCGCTTTTCTTTACATGGTTGGGATGGTCGCCTTTATTTACGGTTTTTCTTCAATTGGCACATCTTCATCAGCCAAATATATCCTCGCCCTGGGGTTGTTCATCATCATCGGCTTTGCCATTCAAGAACTAAAAACCGAACAGCCGATTTTTAACATCAAGTTTTTCGGCAGCAATATTGCTTTTGCTTTTTCGAACGTCGCTGCTTTAATCAATTATTCCGCTACATTTGCTACAACTTTCCTTATGTCCATTTTCCTGCAGGTTGTTCAAGGATATAATTCGGAAACAGCCGGTTTTATACTGCTCTCCCAGCCGATCATTATGGCAGTGTTATCTCCTTTTGCAGGTTCCCTATCGGATCGGGTGGAGCCGCGGATTGTTTCATCTTTTGGAATGGGCCTTTCTACGCTTGGCCTTGTCTTCTTCGCCTTTTTAAGCAGCACTACCCCCGCATGGCTTTTAGTAATGAATCTGATGCTGCTGGGAACAGGTTTTGCCTTCTTTTCATCCCCCAATACAAGCGCCGTCATGGGTTCTGTACCCAAACAATTTTACGGCGTGGCCTCCTCATCACTTGGCACAATGCGGCTGATCGGCCAGGCGGTCAGTATGGCTATTGCAACCCTGATTATCGACCTGCATATAGGTAACACCCAGTTAAGCCCTGCCCTGGCCGGTTTGCTGACCAAAAGTGTGAAGATTTCGTTCTCAATCTTTGCCATAACATGCTTGTTCGGCATTTTCGCCTCTTTGGCCAGGGGTAATATCAGCATACCGGAAAGCGGGAGCAAGATTTATTAAAGAATAAGGGCGCCTTCAATTTTCCACAAACTTTTATTTAAGCTTTGGCTTTTTCTTTTTTACTGTGATATTTAACCAGACCCTGAGAACATACCCAGATGTCAATTTCCGGAATGTAATCGCGGCAGTCTAGTTTGCTGAATTCGGCTAATTGGTCGGCGATACATTTCCAGTACACTCCTTCGACATCTTTTAAAGTACCTCCCCTGGCCAGGACCTCCCCTGCTCCACCGGTAAGCTTTCTCATAAAGACCGGCGTACGACTTAAGACATTTTCTACATCCGTGATTACGCCGAAATGCGAAAAGTAAAGCTTTTCAGGAGCCAGTTTTCCAATCCTCTCACAGGAAGCAATTCCTTCGTCAAGATCATAGTCATGCGGAGGTGTGGCGTAGAAGTAGAAGTCATGACCAATAATGCTTGAAAGCGGGTAATAGACGGTACCCAGGGCATCACCGCAGAAAAGCCCCTTGGAAAAAGGATCGTCAGCTATAATGTGGTGCCTGGCGTGGCCCGGCGTATGATAAATTTTAATCACCCGCCCGCCACCGAGATCGATCTCTTCCTCGTCCGCAGGCGTATAAAGGAGTTCCTTGCTTACAGACTCCGTCTGCCCGAAAATTTCATAAAAGTCCGGCACGTCGTAAACGGACCTTACTCCCTTTTCCAACCTGGGAGCATCCATCAGAAACTTTGCCCCCTCCGGGTGCACGACCACACGCGCATTGGGCAGTTTCTTTATTAATGTGCCCGCTCCCCCGGCATGGTCCAGGTGAACATGTGAGACAATCACATAGTCAATATCGGAAAGGCGCGCATCGAGTTCCGCAAGCCCTGACAGCAAGTGCTCATGACAGTTGGCCGCTCCTGTTTCAAATATGGCCATTTTGCTACCCCTGATCAGGTAAGACGAAGTCCTTCCCGGTCTTCCCTCACCATAAACATCCATCTGATAAACACTGTTTCCCAAATCAATGACATTGGACAAATAAGAACACCTCTCCCTATTCTTTTGCTGATCAAAAGCCCTGTTGAGATTTTTATCTTCTGTTTCTTTCCAGGTCGTAAATCGCCTTTTCTATATACCATTTTTCGGTACGTCCGGGTTGTTTGTTTTTCAGCTTGATTATCTGCAGGCGCAGGGTTTCGTCAGCCGCGTTCGGCGACATAAAGGTCAAACGCCTGTACTTCTGCTTGAGCTTCTCAATTTCCGCTTTGCGGGAATAAAAAATGGTTAAAACAACTGCTGCGGCGATTGCAATAACCAGGACAAGGGCTATAAGTATGATTTTTAACATACTGCATCCATCATCCCTTTCTTTTCTTTATTTTATAACAATCACCCGCATTTTTTCCAGATTAATTTTTCAGTTAACGGGTATAGTCACTATGTGTATTTCCACTATGCAAGTCAAGAACCGTCCCCACTTACTCTGCCCTCTTGCTCAATAATTCGCCTTTTTTTGATTCTATTTCTTTCAATGTGTTTCCTGCTTTTTTCCCTTTGTAATAATTTGACGAATCAGCGGCAGGAAAACGGCTGCTTTTGTAGAATCTTTTGTAGAATATAGAATAAAAAAATGCGGGGGATGATTTCGGAATGGGTTTGAGGATTGTTATTATCGGCGGTGTGGCGACAGGGCCGAAAGCGGCGGCAAGAGCCCGGCGCCTGGATAAAGACGCTCAAATAACTATTATTGAACAAGGGGGCTTCCTTTCCTACGCCGGACGCGGCATTCCTAATTACAACAGCGGTCTGGTCAGTGAGTATACCAAACTTATATCTACGTCTCTCGGTGTCCTCAGAGACGCTGCTTTTTTCAAGGCAATAAAGAACGTCAAAGTTCTTACTGGAACGCACGCTGATTCAATAGATCGCTCTGCCAAAACTGTGCACACAACCAACCTGTCAACCTGCGCAGTAGAAGTTATCCCTTACGACAAGCTGGTTATTGCAACAGGCAGCAGGCCAGCGCTCCCGCCTATCCCTGGCCTTGATTTAAAAAATGTGCATACCTTAAAGAATATTGAAGACGCTCAGGCTGTAAAAGCGTTTCTTGAAAGCGGAAAGACAAAAAAACTGGCCATTATAGGCGGCGGAATGATCGGCATTCAACTGGCTGAGGCTTATAGCACAACAAGAAGAGATAATATAGAGATTACTATTTTTGAAGTAAAGGATAATATTCTTCCCGGGCTTCTCGACACGGATATGGCTTTTTTGGTAGAAAAACGGCTTCGTGCCGGCGGTGTGAATTTATTTCTCTCCGAAAAAGTGCTGCGGCTGGAGGGAGATGAAGGATTTGTCAAAAAAGTGGTTACACAAAACGGAACCTTTGAAGCCGATCTTATTGTGGTTTCTGCTGGTGTGCGTCCCAATGTCGAACTGGCTGAAAAAGCTGGGCTGGCCTTGGGTCCCAACGGCGCCATTCTGGTAAATGACCGTCTGCAGACAAGCGACCCTGACATATACGCCGGCGGAGACTGCGCAGAAAGCATTAATATTGTTTCCGCTCAGCATGTTTACGCGCCAATGTGGTCTATGGCTAACAGGCAGGGCCGGGTAATCGGTAACAATGTAACCGGCAGAGAAGACAGATTTCTCGGAACTGCGGCAACGTCCATTCTGAAGATGTTTGATTACACTGTTGCGAGAACAGGGCTTACAGAAAAAGAGGCTGTCAAACTGGGCTTTGAGCCGGTCTCCATAATTGTTGCGGAATCTGACCGGGAACTTTATATTAAACAGAGCAATTATATAATTATCAAACTATTGGCCTGCCGGAGGACAAGAAAGGTTCTGGGAGCACAGATTGTCGGACCGGGTGATGCCAATAAAAGGATCGATGTTCTGGCCTGCGCAATTACCCTGGGGGCGACTGTGGATCAGTTAGCTTCATTAGACCTTGCTTACGCGCCTACATTTTCCACCGCCATTGATCCGCTTGCGCACGCCGCAAACTCCCTGCGCAACAAGATGGCGGGGCTGGCTAATTCCATTAGTCCGTTGGAAGTTAAAGAAAAGATCGATCGCAATGACAACTTAATATTTCTTGACGTACGCTCCCCCAGGGAGTTTCAGGATGTTGGCCTGCCATACATGATTTTCCTTGACGTACGCTCCTCCAAGGAGTTTCAGGATGTTGGCCTGCCATACATGAAAACTTTTTTAATTCCGCTCGACCAGCTTCGCGAGCGCACCGGCGAACTTTCCCGGGAGAAAGAGATAATAATATTCTGTAAAAACGGCTTACGCTCATACGAAGCTCAGCTAATTCTTCAAGAGCATGGGTTTCAAAACGCAAAATTTATGGAAGGGGGCCTGTCTGCCTGGCCTTTTGAGTTAGAGCACTCTCATCAGGAATTAAACGGGAAAAAACATAATTCCTAGCACTCCAGGCCCGGCATATGTTCCCACAACAGCTCCAATTTCAGATTCAACAGGGGGTAAATATGATTTAGCTTGCTGCGGCTTTTGCACGAAGTTCTTCAAGACCGGCAGGGTCGGCGCTGTGGATAAAAGAACAGATAACCGGCCTTTGAGCCATTCTCTCCGAAACAAGCTGGACAAGGCGATCGATCGATCTGGTTTTTCCACGGACTTTTTCGTATGGATGAATAATCCCTTCCCTTATAGTGCAGATGGGCCGGATGTTCAGGACAGTCTTCAGGAAGGCTTGCGCTTTGCCTATTCTGCCCCCTCTGACCAGGTATTCCAGCGTTTCCAGGACGATAATTCCAAGACCCATACTGACCGGCCCCGACCGTGAGAATAGTTCTCTCGACCGGGTTCATAACCGCCTGCCGGGCAAAAAACGCTCCTTCTGTTAATGCGCGGGTAATATCCTGCGCCGTAGATGTTTCTTTATCTTTCAGGACACCGGCAAAACCGCTTAAAAACTGTGAGAGGATTACACCAGAATTTCCCCTGGCGCCCGGCAGGCATCCCCTTGCGGCCGCAGCTGCCATAAGGCCGATCTTCTCCGTATCGGCGCTTTCGGCTTCCCGGACCGCGTTCCTCAGACTGTTGAACATATTTGTCCCTGTGTTCCCGTCCGGCACTGGTAAGACATTTAGGGAATCGATTTCCCCTTTCGATTCTCCAAGCAGGTCAACAGCTCCCTGAAGCATTATTTTTAAATCGTTCCCATCAAAAGAGTAGACAGGCAAGCTTAAAAAACCTCCATGAAACTCTCGCCGGGCAATTCCCGATAATTTTAAAAATGCCTTTAATGCGTATAATCCCCTGCTATTAATCTTTATATATTTTTTACATCTTTGCAAGTCTTCTTGATCCCTTTTTTATGCCTGACAGGGCTAATATAGAAACAGAAAAGCAGAAAATGAACTAACAAACATGGGCGGCGCAGAATAAATGAATACGAGGAGGGTAAATATTGACGACTTTATTTTTGGCGGGGTGTTATCCGCGGCGATGCTTGCTTATCTTGTTTACTGTCTGATCAAAGCGGAGGTGTTATGATGTTTCCTGTCAGCGACATTTTTCAGCTGCTGCTGTATGTAATCCTGCTTACCCTGCTGGCCGTTCCGCTCGGTGGTTTCATGTTTAGTGTCTATACAGATAAGCGAACCCTGCCGGACCTAATAATGAGACCTTTGGAACAGCTTCTTTACCGGGTGGCAGGCATTGATCCGAAAAGGGAGATGAACTGGCGCGAATATACAACCGCGCTGGTTCTTTTCAACCTGTTCGGGATAGCTTTTGTTTTTCTCTTTCAGCTTTTACAAAACCATCTGCCCTTGAATCCCCAGCATTTGGGCGCGGTCAATCCCGTCCTCGCCTTAAATACAGCGGTAAGCTTTGCAACCAATACCAACTGGCAGGCATACAGCGGCGAGTCCACGATGAGCTATCTGACGCAAAGGAAAACAATACCAATGGGGCCGGTAGCCTCACAGGAAGCCATCAAGGAACTGGGCACAAACGGCAGCGGCTTTTTCAACGCAAACTCCGCCCATCCTTTTGAAAACCCGACCCCGCTGACCAACTTTCTTGAAATGCTGGCCATTCTTGTCATCCCTGCAGGGCTGACCTTTACCTTCGGACATATCGTCGGCGACATCAGGCAGGGCAGGATTATCTTTGCCGTGATGCTCGCCTTATTTGTAATTTTTCTTAGTCTCTGTTATGTCAGCGAAATATCGGGCAGCCCGCTTGTCAGAAGCCTTGGCGTGAGCGGACCCTATTTAGACTGATTATCGGGGCGCTGACCTTCTTCCCCGCCCTTGCTCTGGGTCCTATAGTAGAACACCTGATGATGTTTGCCGGCAAGTCTTTCTAGGAGGGATTTTTTAATTATGAATAACAACAACTACCCGGATAATAACCAAAGTATAGCGATCGAAGGCGTAGCGTCAGTTGACGAAAGCGCCATAACCGGCGAATCCGCTCCGGTAATCCGCGAATCAGGAGGAGACCGCAGTTCTGTTACAGGCGGAACCAGGGTTCTTTCTAACTGGCTCAAAGTAAAAATCACAGCCATCCCCGGAGAAACTTTCCCGGATAGGATGATCCACCTTGTGGAAGGAGCAAAACGCCAAAAAACTCCCAATGAGATTGCCCTGACTATTCTTATCCCCTTCAGCGCGCAAACCCGCATGAGCTGGGTAAACCTTGCCGGAAATGAGATACGCAAAGGAGTAGCGGACGCCATCGAAAAATATCTGCATAATTTGGGTGAAACGCTACCATCCAAAGTAAGGGAAATTGTCGAGGACATCGCCAAAAAAGGCGGGACACCTCTGGTAGTCATCGAAGGCGCCACCGCGCTTGGAGTAATTTATTTAAAGGATGTCATCAAGGGCGGAATCCGGGAACGGTTTGCCCAATTGCGGCGCATGGGCATCAAAACAATCATGATTACAGGCGATAACCCGATTACCGCCGCTGCCATCGCCGCCGAAGCCGGAGTTGACGACTTCCTGGCGGAAGCGACACCGGAAACAAAACTAAAACTGATCAGGGAATATCAAGAAGAAGGACATCTGGTGGCGATGACCGGCGACGGGACCAACGACGCGCCGGCTCTGGCCCAGGCAGACGTCGGGGTCGCCATGAACAGCGGAACACAGGCTGCCAAGGAGGCCGGAAATATGGTTGACCTCGACAGCAATCCCACAAAGCTGATCGAGGTAGTGGAAACAGGAAAACAGTTGTTGATTACCCGGGGTTCGCTGACCACTTTCAGCATTGCCAACGATGTGGCCAAATATTTTGCCATTATCCCGGCTATATTTATTACCTCCTACCCTGTGCTGGGCGCCTTAAATATCATGAAGCTGGCCGCTCCACAGAGCGCAATCCTCTCGGCGGTAATTTTTAACGCTCTGATCATCATTGCGCTGGTTCCCCTTGCCCTGCGCGGGATAGCCTACAAACCCCTTGGAGCCGAAGTGATCATCCGGCGCAATATGCTCATCTATGGACTGGGCGGCCTGATTGCCCCATTTGCCGGAATAAAACTCATTAACATGCTTCTTGCGCTGCTGGGTTTAAGCTGAGCAGCTTAGGCGAACATGAGCACATAGGCAAGGCAAAACAAGCGGTTCTCTAAAATTGATGGGAAAAGCAGTTTTAATGCCGAAGTTAAAAAGGCGATGTTGATAGTTATTCATATGTAGAAGGCAAGCAAGAACCGTCCCTACTTGCCTATGTAGAAGGCAAGCAAGAACCGTCCCTACTTGCCCTACTTGCCCATCGGACAACTACGCCTAAAAATTGAAAGCGATCCTTCACGTCCCCGTCATATTAAAAAAGAAAAAAAACAGGAAACAATGCAGGTTGCGCTGTACTTTCTTAAAGATACGGGCGTAGAATTGTTTCTGGTTCGCGAGGAACATACCATACCAAGAACAACCCAAGTAGCCAAAGCTGCGCTGGAGGAATTAATCAACGGCCTGCCGGCAACTGAAAACGCTTTCAAAGTGATCCCCAAAGGTACGAAAGTACTCGGTATTTCAATTAACGACGGCCTTGCCACAGTCGATTTTTCGCGCGAAGTACTTGACGCCAATGTGGGCTCTTCTGGTGAAGCTTTTGGTATCCAGAGCATAGTCAATACACTGACCGAATTCCCCACAATAGACAGGGTTGCCTTTGAAGTTGAAGGGAAACTTGACGAAAGAGCAAAAGACTGGTGGGGACATGTAGGTTTATATGAACAACCTTTCAAACGCGACTTATCTAACGTCAGAGAGCCGGTAATCTGGGTAACCTCGCCAAGACCGGGAAATGAGGTTTCCAGTCCCTCAACCGTACGCGGCGCCGCCATGGTTTTTGAGGCTGTTGTTTCCATGCGCATTGTCACCAAAGACGGGCAAAAGATCGCCCAGACCAACACAATGGCTGCCGGTGGAGCGCCATTAAGAGGTGATTTTAGTACCAGTATAAATTTAAATTCTGGATAGCCTTTATGACGGGGTTTATTTTGTTGATTTGAACAGAAAGATTACTTTCTGGAACAAGGCAGCCGAGAGAATTACGGGGTTCACAAAACAGCAGGTGCTTGGAACTCACTGCCATGACAGCCTGCTTAAACATATCAATAAAAACGGGGCTTTGCTTTGCGTGAACACATGTCCGCTTGCGCAGGCAATTACAGAGGGCAAGGAAAAAGAGGCGGAGGTTTTTGTACATCACCGCGAGGGACACCGGATACCGGTTCTTGTTCATGTCTCGCCGGTGAGGAACTCTTTCGGGGTAATTATCGGAGCGGTTGAAAACTTCAGCGATAATTCTTCCCGTTCCAATTTACTTGACCAATTGGAGAAATACCGCAACCTGTCCCTGGTTGATCCGCTTACCGATCTTTTAAACAGAAGGTATCTGGAAGTTCATCTTCAAAATAAACTAATTGAACTGAAAGTATATCAACATTCATTTTTCGGCGTTCTCTTCATTGATATTGACTTCTTTAAAAATATTAACGATTCCTTCGGTCATGACGTTGGCGACAATGTGCTGAAGATGGTCTCAAAAACTTTGAAAAACAGCCTCGGTAATGATGAAGTCGTCTGCCGCTGGGGCGGCGAAGAATTTATTGCGGTTGTTCAATGTGACAGCTTTTACTCCCTCTTTTCAAAGGCGGATCTGCTCCGTTTCCTCGTCAAGCAGTCTTTCGTTCCTGTAAACGGCCAGATGGTTTCAGTTACAATGCTCGTTTATTTCGCATCTGCCTTGCCTTCTAAAGCAGCGCCGCCTGGTCCTGTCCGAAGCGAACCGTGACAACAATAGCCTGAGACGAACATGAACACGTAGGCAGTTGACCTCCCTAAAGCAAATTAATTTTCAGGATAGAATAGAAGGATAATATACAGACACTGGAGAATAATATCATATTCTATCAGATTTTTGGGGGATTTTTCATAATATGACGAAGACTCTTGATGAATTTTTGGACCTGACGCTGCAGGATGACTTCAAAGGCCTCAACAATCTCCACCGCAGTATGGTTAACGCGGTCAGGCGCATGAAAACAGCAGGCGACGAGGGCAACCTGGAAGCCTTGCAGCAGGCGCTGGCCCGCTATGGGGAACTGCTGGACAGGCAGCAGGAAACACTGCAGGTTCTGTTGGAGAAAATGCCGGCATTTAATCTGCAATCTTATCTGCAGGAGGAATTTCACCGGGGCTTTTTGGATGCCCTGGCAGCGGAAAGCTTGGCTGTGGAAGCGGAATACCCTGTTTATGAAATACTTCCGTTTAAAGTCCGTGTGCTGCCGGAGAAAGAAATGCTCACCATCAATGATCGGGTTCATCGCAGCCTGCGGCCCCGTGTTCTGGCCGGATACTTAAAGAAAAGCATCGATCGCTTAAATACGTCTTCCTTCGATGCCCAGCGTTTTCTCCAATCCCTGGCGCTGGCTTACGATACGGAAATGGCCAAACAAATCGTCAAAACAAAAATCGAAGTTAGTGAACAGGAAGTCCTTTTAAAGGACGTCTATAATACTCTTACACCGCTGCCCCGTCAGAAGCGCGACTATCCGGCCCAGTTTTTTGCCTTCGACCTGCACCGTGTGCTGAAAAGCGGTCTGATGAACATACCTGACGGCAGGCGTCTCTGGCTGGGCAACGTACGCAACAACAAACAGGCGCTGATTGTCCTGGACGCCCAGGGGCAGCCCCAGCGTCTCGGCGTGATGAAGTTTTACTTAGGAGGGATAGCCGGTGGAGCCGGCAGCCAGGGAAGAAGCGATGGAAAGTTTGCAGCGGGGCAGCCCGCCGCCGGATCTGCAGGTACTTAAAGCCATCACGGTGGGAGAAGAGGCAGGGATCTGGAATTTCTGGCGGGACTATTACCTGAGCGACTACATAGCCTGCGGCGGCAGTAAAGTGAAGTTTCTCACCGGCAAGCCGGGCTCGGGAAAAACTCACACCCTTCTCCTGATGCTGGAAGAGGCCCGGCGGCTGGGCTATATCACCTTTTTTGCAAATACCCGCCGGTTGCGTCTGAATAAATTTGACTCAATCTACCAGGCTGTTCTGGATGTAGTGGATGTTGAAAATCTGGTTACAGATTATTGCAGCGCCTTGATTGGCCGCCTCGGCTATCAGGCCGGCCAGCTTGCGCCGGAGCAAGACTTTTTCAGCTGGGCGCAGGCGCGGGGCCGGGCGGCGGATAGTTTACGGCGCGAAATTCAAGAAGAACTGGACACTCTTTATCAAAACAGAAAAATAAACCATAACTTTGCCCTGGCTTTTACTCAGCTCTGTGCCCACCACCTGGGCTCGCGCCGGTTGGCGGACGGGCAGAAGGAAATCCTGCAGGAATGGCTCAAGAGCCGCTCCCTGCCGGCCAGGGTTTTAAAACCTCTAAAGATCTTTACACGCATTGACAAGTACAACGCCAGACACATGATGACGTCTTTTCTTTGTTTACTGCGGCTATGCGGCCACCGGGGACTTTTTTTGGCGGTGGACGACCTGAGCGCGCTGATGGAGCGCGGACCGGAAGGGAGGGCGCTCTATGGCAGGTCAGCCCGCAATGAGGTTTACGAGAGCCTGCGGCAGTTGGTGGACGACTTTGCCGGATTCGAGGGGGCATTTTTTGTCTTTGCCGGGCGGACGGAACTAATCCACAATGAAAGGGAAGGCTTTAAATCGTACGAAGCGCTATGGATGCGGATCCAGAACGAAGTCTCGGGGGCGCGGCTGAACAGATTTGCCGACCTTGTCAACCAGGATCTTATAGTTAAGGATTTTTTTACTGTCGACACCTGCCTGGAACTTCAGCAAAGAATGAATGCAGTCTTAAGCCTCAACTCAAACTTGCAGCAGGAGGATTTTCACTGCCTGGTGGAAAACGTCAGCATGTTCTCGCCTGTGCGGCGGGTTGTGGAGGCAATAATCAGCCAATCTGAAGCGGGAGATGAACGGAATGGAAAAGTTTTCAGCCAGGCAGGTTATTGAATGCCTGCGTTCAGGAGTTTCCTCCCGCAGCTTAAGCGTAATTTTTTCTTACGGGCGGGAGGCAGCGTGTGAGCGTGTAGAACGCGAGCTGGAGCGGGTGCGCTCCGGCGGCGGTGTTCTTCCCCTGGTAATAAAGGGTAACTTCGGCAACGGTAAAACGCACTTCCTGAACATTATCGCACACAAGGCGGAAAAGATGAACTTTGCCGTCAGCTTCATGTCGCTTTCCAAGGAAGCTCCTTTTGATAAACTGGACCGTCTGTATCGCATGGCGGCAGCCGGCCTTTATCTGCCGGGCTGCTCCCAGCCTGGTTTCACATCCTTGCTGGAAACACTGCAGACGAACAGCGATCAGGCGGATGAGATGCTTAACTATGCTGCCCGCAACCTGCACCCGAAACTTGAGGCCGTGCTGAAAAACTACCTGAACGGCAGCAGCGACGCCTACAACCAACATATTCTGGCCAGCGACTTATCGGGCGACTTTGTCCCCAACACACAACTGAAATCCATCTATCGCCTGAATTTCGGAAAGACGCTTTCTTTGACGCCTTTCAAGGTGAAAGAAAACTCCTTCGATTACTTTCGTTTTCTCTCCCGTCTGATCCGGGCCGCCGGTTACGCCGGGTGGGTGATTCTTTTTGATGAGTTTGAACAGTTGATGTATCTGGGTATCACGGCCAGGGCCAACGCTTATCTGAACGCTGCCCGTTTTATGGCGCCGTCTTTCGGCATGACGGCTACTTATACAGCGTTTTCGGCTTCATCCAATCTCTGGTCGGAACTAATCTGGAAGCAAAAAAACAGCGATTATGACAACGTGCCGCAAAAACTGGCGGCTAAAGACAGGCAGTATGACATCCCCACAGTGCGGGAGGTCTTCAGCAGTTTTTTAAAAGAAAACCTCTTTCTGGATACCCTCTCCGCCTTCGATGTCCGCCGTATGCTCCAGGCCGTCCGCGACCAGCACGCCCTGGCTTATGACTGGCAGGCGCCGGAAGACATCGGTCCGGCTACGGCGGGTATTCCAGCCGACAGGCCACTGCGCACGGTCATCCGCGCCCTGGTGGAGTGGCTGGACCTCCAGTACCTATACGGCGCCTGGACGGAAGTTGAGACGGTCATGCCGGAAGAACTCCTGCCGGGCGATTTTCCGGACAACGAAACGGAAAATGAAGATCTAACGGTTTGAAGATCATAAGCATGGACATTTTACGAGCTTGAAGCCGGTATTCATACGGACGAAATTTATATTATTTAAATATGGAAGATCTAAAAAACGAAGCGCCTTTTTGTATAACGTCTGAGTTGATCAATGCCTTTAATGGGGCGCTGGCCGAAGAAATAGAATACCTGCGCAATGAGGGAGGCCGCCCCTTGGTGGTCCTGGACGGAGTTCTGGTCTGCCGGGACCAGCAGGGGTTTCTTTATGCCTTCGACCTGGAGGTGGATGCCTTTCTTCCGGACGGGACGCCGCTACGCCTGCGCTGCGGCTCCCGTGAAACCGGGGGAGAAGTGGTAACCGTGCGCGGCTCGGAGTTGACTCTGGCGCTCCATGAAGACATGGGTGAACTTATAGAGCGGGCTGAAGTATTTTGTGAACCATGGTTTTTATTGACTGCCCTGCAGGAGCGGCTGAGCGAAGCACCGGAGAAAAATTTGCAAATGGCTCTGGCCGTTCTGGAGAAAATACCGGAACGGCGGCGGCGTTATGTTTCGCCATCCAACGCCGCCGGCGCCCAGGAAGAAGCATTGCGCTTGGCCGGGGAAAGGAAAATCACCTTTATTTGGGGACCGCCAGGCACCGGCAAGACCGAAACCCTGGCCCGGATTGCAAAGCTCTTTTATGAACAGGGCGGCCGGGTACTGATCCTGTCTCATGCCAATGTAGCTGTGGACGGCGCTGTGCTCAGGGCTGCAGCCCGGATCGGAGCTCCTTTTTCTTCAGGCGTGGTGACCCGTTACGGCTGGGCCAGACTGCCTCAGCTGCGGCAAAGCGGCCTGCTGGCCTCCAGCCTGGCCGCCGCCGGCTTTCCGGAGATATGGAAGTCGCTCAGAGAGCTTGAGAACGAGCGCGGCGAACTGCTTGCCGGACTGCGCGCCGGCGGAGTCCGGAGAGAACGCCTGACTGAAGTGGAACGCACTTTGCGTACCCTCAGAGAGAACCTGAAAGAAGCAGCGGCGCGAGTATGCCGGGAAGCGCGGGTAGTCGGCTGCACACTGTCCACTGCGGCCGTCGATCCGGTGATTTATAAGGACCGCTACGACTTCGTGCTGCTGGACGAGGCCAGCATGGCCTATATCCCCCAGGTGTTTTTCGCCGCCTCCCTGGCAGGCAGTAAACTGGTTGTAAGCGGCGATTTCCGCCAGTTGGCTCCCATAGCGTTAGCCGGGACTCCGGGAGTGGAACAATGGCTGAAGCGCGACATCTTTGAGGAAGCCGGAATCACGGCCTCTTTTGAAAAAGGACAGGCGTCGGATATTGCCGTGCTGCGCCTGCAGCGGCGGATGCATCCGGCCATTGCCGGATTTGCGAATGACTTTGTCTATGGGGGGCTGCTCTACAATGCTCCCGAAACGTCCGAACGCGCTGCGCTGGCTGCTGCCGGACCGTGCCCCGGATCAGCGCTGACGCTGGTGGATCTTAGTGATCTGCCTGCTTTTTGCTACCAGCATGGTTCTTCCCGCTTAAATCCCTTATCCGCTTTCCTGGCTTTAATACTGGCCGCGCAAATCAGGCAGGGCGGCCTTACGGTGGGCCTGCTTACGCCATATGCAGCCCAGGCCAGGCTACTTAACGCATTGACGGCAGGACTTCTAAGCAGCGACAGTGTCCGCAGCGAGGCTTCCGGCCTTGTGGCCGCCACCGTCCACCGTTTTCAGGGAGCGGAGCAGGACGCGGTGGTGCTTGATCTTGTGGACTCTTTTTCCCAACGTGGTCCCGGCGGACTCCTTTCCCGCCGGGAAGGAAGCGCAGGGCTGCGGCTGATTAACGTTGCCGTTACCAGGGCGCGTGGCAAGCTTTTCGTCCTCGCCTGCCGCGATTTTCTGGAAAGCAGGCTGCCGGGCGACTCTGCCGTGTGCGGGCTTTTCCGCTTCATCCGGGAAAACGGCCGGGTGATTGGAGGCAGGGAACTACTGGCCGCCCTGCCCGGTTGCGTTACGGGCAATAAAATAGAAATGAAATGGCACGCCGAACGACGGACGGCCCTGGAAGCCTGGGAAGCGGATATCCGCCTGGCCTCGTCCGTTCAAATCGACTGGCCCGCCCCAGCCGGCCCGCCGGAAAGACAGGTAGTGAAAGCTCTGCGGCAGGCACAGGAGCGCGGCGCCCGCCTTTCCCTGCGCGTCGGCAGACCGCTGGTCTGGCCGCCCGAACTGCAGCCTTACACCGTAAGATATACTGCCGTCAGGACGCCGATGACTGCGGTGAATCGGGACATCTTCTGGTATGGAAACCCCTGGCCGGAAGACGGCAGGGTAGATCACTTCAGTATACGGATGACGGGAGAGAAGGCCTGCCGTACGCTGCTTTATCTTCTGGAGATGGACCTGCGCGGCGGGTTTGGCGGGAAACGTTACGCAGGGCTAAAGGCATACATTGAAAACCAGCTTACCTGCTCCCGCTGCGGAGCCCCGTTGACTATACGCGCGGGAACCGGCGGAGGTTATTTCCTGGGTTGCACCGCCTACCCGCGCTGCGATTCTCCGGCTGCCAGGCTCACTTTGGAAATTATAGAAGGCTACCTGGCTGCAGACGGACTGACCTGCCCGGCCAACCATCTCTTAAAGGTTGTCCCGTCAAAACACGGTCCTCTGGCAGTCTGTTCCCACAGCCCTGCCTGCCGCTGCATTTACCAGGTACGTGACCTCCTTTAAGGATGGCAGAAGAGAATGTTGACCATTCGTCGCGCATTCTCTTCTGAACCCGGCATCGCTTCTACCCTGATGACCATATAAGCCGCTTGTTGACGATAGCTCCTTTACTGACGCACCTTATAATGATATAAATTGTTCTAAAGAAAAGTATATCTTTTTTTGTCCTTAATTCAAAATATAATGATATTACACCAAATAATTCCGTTGATTATTAAACGAAACTTAATAAAATTATAAATAAAACCCGAAATCTGCGTAAGCCTTTAGAAAACAGGCTTAACCCATTGATATATAAGGAACACGAGGAATTAAACTTCTCACCCAAAAGGTGAAGCAAATAT